>ENA-USUE01000010-USUE01000010.1-human-gut-metagenome-genome-assembly--contig:-NODE-10-length-103812-cov-20.928240_pt1 | contig 103812 bp, 74 predicted proteins | sample MGYA00250060_ERZ773396 | MGnify/ENA primary metagenome ERZ773396 (study PRJEB29103, sample SAMN06111989) | human gut metagenome | biome: human gut; feature: ankylosing spondylitis patient; material...
CACGGAAGCATTCGCTTTCTCCGCAATCCTTTACCCGCACCTCATTCGGCTTCTCTTGCGATTGGCTTACCTGCCCGAAAAAGGCAGGAGAGATACGGGCTTACCAAGTTCCGTACAAGTAACTGACGACAGACTTAGAGTCCGCCCATCCACCGGCAGTACTACATCCGTGTGGCTCTGAAAACGAGAGAGCCATCTTGACTGCCCGCCTTTTGGCTATAGCTTGTAAATATCCGTAAGCTATTTCTTTGTTACGATGGTGCAGCGGTTCACATCCGTTACTCATATCGGTCAGCCTAACAGTCTATGCATTGGATATTTCTGCATAGAGCCATATTGTCAAGAGGGCTTCGCACCAAACAATTACTCGTAAGGCACGCCTCTTTAGGCTACTGTTGACGGAACAACAGGTTCAGACATCATGCTGAACAATTACTTGTACGACTTCTTGTCGCACCATTTCCCGCAAAGATAATAATATAGCCCTATAAGAAGCTATTTTTCGCACATTATCGAACAATTAGGACATTTACAACAACCAATGGAGCCTTATGTATATACTGAAAGCATTTAACTTTGTATCAGAACAATAAAAACGACAAACAATGAAACGGATTCTTTTCTTCATTATGTTTTTTACAGTTGCCATATCCACAAGGGCACAAGTTACACTAGACGAATGCAGGCATGCTGCACAAGAGAATTATCCTCTGGTCAGACAATATAACCTCATTCAACTTGCTGAACAATATAATCTTTCGAACGCATCCAAAGGTAACCTTCCACAAATCAATATCAGCGGCAAAGCATCTTACCAGAGCGATGCAACTACATTCCCAATAGATATTCCGGGAATAGGTATCAAAGGATTGCCCAAAGACCAGTATCAGGCACTGATAGAAGTTCAGCAAAACATTTGGGACGGCGGACAGATTCATCACCAGAAAAAAGAGATCAAAGCCGTTTCGCAAGAAAATAAGTATCAACTGGACGTAAGCATGTATGCACTGAACGAACAAGTCAATCAGGTATTCTTCGGGATATTACTCTTAAACGAACAGTTGCATCAGAACGCTCTGCTCCATGATAACTTACAAAGAAACTTAAAGAATATAGAAGCTTACCGAAATAACGGTATAGCCAATGATGCCGATGTGGATGCTGTAAAAGTAGAAATACTAAACACAAAGCAACAGCGTATACAACTCTCGGAAAACCGCAAGGCTTATTTACGTATGCTCTCTCTGCTGACAGGCAAACAGATGGATGAACAGATACAACTTGTCGTGCCGGATATGGAAGATGAAATATCTGGCGACATAATCAACCGGCCGGAACTTTGGCTATACGAATCGCAGAAACAAACAGTAGATATCCGTCGGCATGCACTTCGTGCCGGTTATATGCCGAAGTTCGGACTTTTTGCACAAGGAGGATATGGGAATCCCGGACTGGATATGCTAAAAGATAAATTTACCGCCTATTATATTATAGGCGCACGCCTGACGTGGAATTTTGGAAGCCTGTATACGCTAAAAAACGATAAACAAAAACTGGATACTCAAAGACAACAAATAGAGAGCAACCGCAATTTATTTCTTTTCAACACTCACTTGAAACTGGCAGAACAAGACGGAAAAATCAACGCTTTGCAACAGCAAATGAAAGAAGACGACGAAATTATCCGGCTACGGACCAATATTCGTCAGGCTGCCGAAGCAAAGGTTGCCAACGGAACGCTGACGGTTACCGAAATGCTACGTGAAGTAACTGCCGAAAGTCTGGCACGTCAGACACAGGCTCTTCATAAAATAGAACTACTTATGAACATGTACCAAAAGAAACATCTTACCAATAGTCACACACATTAATTCGTTTCAGCCATATGAAAAAACAATATTTCCCATTTATCATTCTGCTGAGTATACTCTCAGCTTGTAGCGATAACAGTGATTTTGATGCGACCGGTACATTTGAAGCGACAGAAATCATTGTTTCGGCCGAGTCAAACGGTAAATTATTCCGTCTCGATGCTGAAGAAGGTACCCATCTTACACAAGGAGAAAAAGTCGGACTCATAGATACCGTCCAGCTTTACTTAAAAAAACTCCAGTTGGAAGCAACTATGAAATCGGTAGACAAACAACGCCCTGACGTCCGTAAGCAAATAGCTGCGACCAAAGAACAACTTTCCACAGCACGGCGCGAACGCACACGAGTAGAAAATCTGTTGAAAGCCAATGCAGCCAATCGCAAGCAGCTAGACGACTGGGATTCTCAGATTGCGGTATTGCAGAGTCAGCTTGAAGCACAAATATCTTCTTTAACCAATAGTACACAAAGCCTGAACGAACAAAGTTCATCTGTAGCTATTCAGATACTACAAACAGAAGACCAGTTGAATAAATGCCATATTCTCTCTCCCATCAACGGAACAGTACTTGCCAAATATGCCGAACCAGGAGAACTTGCCTCAACCGGCAAGCCACTTTTCAAAATAGCGGACACAGAAAATATATTCCTGCGCGCATATGTCACTTCATCCCAGCTGGAAGAGGTGAAACTTGGATCACAGGTAAAAGTCTTTGCCGACTTTGGAAACAAGAACCGGAAAGAATATCAGGGAACTGTAAGCTGGATAGCAGATGAAGCCGAATTTACACCGAAAACAATATTAACCGACGATGAACGTGCCAACCAGGTTTATGCAGTGAAAATAGCTGTCAAAAATGACGGTTTCATTAAGCTCGGCATGTATGGAGAAGTCAGGTTCAGTGAAGAACAGTAACACTATTAAAACTATGACCCCTGTAATCGAAATAGAGCATATCAGCAAACGTTACGGCAAAACCGAAGCCTTACACGATGTATCTTTTACGGTACAACGTGGAGAACTTTTCGGCCTGATAGGTCCCGATGGTGCTGGAAAGAGTACGTTGTTTCGTATTCTTACCACTCTACTGAATGCTGACTCGGGAAAGGCAAGTGTTCTGAATCACGACGTACGCCACGACTATCGGACTATCAGACAGACAATCGGATACATGCCCGGACGTTTCTCACTTTATCAGGACCTGACAGTAGAGGAGAATCTCAACTTTTTCGCAACTATTTTTCATACTACCGTAGCCGAGCATTATCATCAGATTAAAGATATTTACGAACAAATAGCTCCTTTTCGGAATCGTCGTGCAGGAGCATTATCGGGAGGTATGAAGCAGAAACTTGCTCTTTGTTGCGCGCTGATACACTCACCCGAAGTTCTTTTTCTGGATGAGCCCACTACAGGAGTAGACCCCGTTTCGAGAAAGGAATTCTGGCAAATGCTCGGAAGACTCCGTGACCAAGGAATAACAATCATGGTATCTACTCCTTTTATGGACGAGGCCCGTAAATGCGAGCGGATAGCTTTTTTATATGAGGGAAAAATACAAGGCATTGATACTCCTGACATTATTCTGGAAAAATTTAAAGATATCCTTTGTCCGCCCAGGCTGAAGCGTAATAATACGGGCAACGACTACACACCAGTTATTCGGGTTCATGAACTGGTAAAGCAGTTCGGTACGTTCACGGCAGTCGACCATATTTCTTTCGAAGTAAAACGGGGAGAAATATTCGGATTTCTGGGAGCAAACGGTGCTGGAAAAACAACAGCTATGCGCATTTTATGCGGATTAAGCCTTCCTAGTTCCGGACATGCTGAGGTAATGGGCTACGATGTCAGTACCCAAAGCGAAGATATCAAACGGAATATAGGATATATGAGCCAGAAATTTTCACTATACGAAGATCTGACGGTATGGGAGAACCTACGTTTGTTCGGTGGAATCTACGGTATCCGTGAAAAAGAAATTCCAGTTAGAGCAGAGGAGATGTTGAACCGTATTGGACTATATAATGAACGTAATACATTAGTCCGTGAACTACCGTTAGGATGGAAACAGCGTCTGGCATTTTCGGCTGCCATATTCCACCGGCCTCAAGTCGTTTTTCTCGACGAACCGACAGGAGGGGTAGACCCTGCAACCCGAAGACAGTTCTGGCAACTGATTTATCAGGCTGCCGACCAAGGTATAACGGTTTTTGTCACAACGCATTATATGGACGAGGCAGAGTATTGCGACCGTATCTCGATGATGGTAGACGGACGCATTCGTGCACTTGATACGCCGGAAGCCCTGAAATCGCATTTCCATGCAAAAGACATGGATGAGGTTTTCCAGATGCTGGCACGGGAAGCCAAACGAAGCAGTGATTAACAAGCACTTTCACCCAATATAAACAGAAAAGATATGAAACAATTCATTGCTTTCATAAAGAAAGAGTTTTACCATATATTGCGCGACAAGCGTACGATGCTGATTCTTATTGGAATGCCTGTCGTACAGATCATATTGTTCGGCTTTGCTATCTCTACGGAAGTACGCAACGTACAGACAGCCGTGCTGATAAACTCTGCAAATACAGATATTCAACGCATAGTAGACCAACTGGATGCCAGCGAATATTTCAATGTGAAATATGTTGTTCATTCTCCTACAGAAATAGAAGACTTATTTGCAAAGAACAAGATAGAACTTGCAGTTGCCTTTGCTGACGATTTAAACAGACAGCGTTTCGACTCCGAACAGATACAGATTATAGCCGATGCAACCGACCCCAATCTCGCAGTCACACGTGGAGCGTATGCAAACGGAGTACTTTCGAAGGCACTGGCAGCAATGGGACAAAGCCTTTCTGCCGGAAAGATCATTGTATCAAGCAAACTGCTATATAATCCACAAATGAAAAGCGCATACAATTTTGTACCGGGAGTAATGGGACTGATCCTGATGCTGATTTGTGCAATGATGACATCCATATCCATCGTAAGAGAAAAAGAAACCGGAACAATGGAAATTCTATTGGTTTCTCCAATGAACCCGCTGGCAGTCATTCTGTCGAAAGCAGTTCCCTACTTTGTTTTATCAGTAGTGAATCTGACTACAATCCTGCTGCTTTCTGTTTATGTACTCGACGTACCAATAGCCGGTAGTCTATTTAGCCTGTTGGCTGTATCTCTCTTGTTTATTTTTGTTTCTCTTGCTCTTGGACTGCTCATATCGTGCATCACCCACACGCAGGTAGCTGCCCTGCTAGCCTCGGCAATGGTACTGATGATACCTACTATCATTTTATCAGGAATCATCTTCCCGATAGAAAGTATGCCAGTTATACTGCAATGGATTTCCTGTGCCATTCCTGCCCGCTGGTATGTATCACTGGTAAGACAACTGATGATAGAAGGAGTACCGCTATCTTATGTATGGAAAGAAGTATGTGTACTCCTGTTTATGGCTGTGATACTAATAGGTATTACCTCTAAAATATTTAAAAACCGCTTAGAGTAAATAAAGAATATGATATTACGATACCTCATAGAAAAAGAGTTCAAGCAGCTTATACGGAACAGTTTCCTGCCCCGCCTGATTCTGATATTCCCATGTATGATCATGCTGGTGATGCCATGGGCTGCTACGCTGGAAATAGAAGACTTACGTATAGCCATCATAGACAATGACCATACCCCTTCTTCTCTCCGACTGACACACCGGATAGAATCTTCTCCCTATTTCAAGTTAGTTGCACTTCCGGATACTTATCACAAAGCGGTGGAATGCATCGAAAGAAATCAGGCTGACATGTTATTGGAAATTCCTAAAGGATTTGAAAAAGAACAAGTCAACGGACGTCCGGCATCGGCTTTGGTAGCCATTAATGCCGTAAATGGAACAAAAGGAGGATTAGGGAATACATATCTGCAACAGATACTTAACCCACAATCTACATCGGTAACTTCAATCCGGTACCGTTTCAATCTACACCTGGACTATAAAACCTTTATGGTTCCTGCCCTGATGACTATGCTGCTGGTTATGCTTTGCGGATTTCTGCCTGCCTTGAATGTAGTTGGTGAAAAAGAAGCCGGTACCATTGAGCAAATTAATGTCACTCCGGTAAGCCGCTTTACCTTTACTCTTTCCAAGCTGCTTCCTTATTGGCTTATAGGCTTTATTGTATTGAATCTGTGCATGCTGCTTGCATGGGCCGTATATGGCCTGACACCTGTAGGAAGCATATTCACCATCTATCTGGCAACACTCATATTTGTACTGGTCATGTCAGGACTCGGACTGGTCATTTCCAATTATTCGTCTACCATGCAACAGGCCATGTTCGTCATGTGGTTCTGCATGCTTATTTTTATTCTGATGAGTGGCCTGTTCACACCCATCAGCAGTATGCCCGATTGGGCACAGTACATCACTTATATCAATCCGCTACGCTACTTCATGGAAATGATGCGTATGGTATATCTAAAAGGGAGCGGTATCGGCGATATCGTGCAACAACTTTGTGTATTATCCTGCTTTGCAACAATCTTATACGGCTGGGCGATACATAGTTACCGCAAACAACAGTAGTCAAACAATCTCTTTCGACAGATATCAAAAATAAGTCGCGGAAACTACAAGAAAAACATGCTGAAATCTTGCTCATTTTTTGTACAAACTCCCTGAGTATTCGTACAAAAAATAAAAAAATATCGAGAAGTTTTTATGAAAAATTGCTGAATTATTTTTATAACAATAGTCTAGAGTAAAAAAAAGGCATCTCCACGTTCTGAAAAACATGCAGATGCCCTTTATATATAGCCTGTTCTATTTATTTTCTCAAGCTTTTTTCTCCTTTACATCAGAATGTGCTTCTACCACATTCACTACATAATCGCCCAGCTTTTCACATTCACCGATAATGTCCATATAGTGGATACCCATCTGATAGCTATATTCTTTATTGTTCACATCGACTATGTTCTGATTCTTCAGCTGATTGCGGTAGTTATTGATTTCATTCTCCAGATTAAATGATTTGTTCACATCTACGATATGATGCACATCTTCCACCAGCTTTATCATCTGCGTCAGTGCATTGTCAGTCAAAGCAAACATCTGATGAATATGCTCATATTGCTTTTCTGTAAAATCAATATTTCCTCTGCGCTTACGGTTAATAGTTCTTGCCAGGTTGTAACAGCTATCACCAATACTTTCTATTTCTGTTACTTCACGGAGCATTTCACGTATCTGAAGTTTACTTTCCGAACTCAAACGTCCTTCAGAAACCTGATTCAGATAGTTGGCAATCTCTACCTCCATATTGTCACTGATATTCTCGTATTTCTCTATACGGCTGAACAATTTATTAAAATCATTCTCATTTTCCGTATGTAACAAATCACGAACCATACGGAACATCCGCTGGATGCGCTCTGCAAAAAGGTTGATTTCTTTACGAGCCTGCAAAACAGAAAGTTCGGCTGTCGACAACATACCACCAGTAATAAATTGCAGGCGATACTCTTCTTCCTGTTCCTTTTGAGGAATAAGCTTGCAGACTGTTTTTTCTATCAGCTTAACGAACCATATCAGAATCAGCACATTGCATACATTGAAGCAAGTATGGAACGCCGATAATTTAAATGAAACAGCAGCACCGTCAGCTTCACTGATATTCATAAAGTCAGAAATTATCCAGTCTACCATCGACAGGAACGGCTTAAATAATATCAAAACCCAGATTACACCAAATATATTAAACATCAGGTGAGCCATAGCAGCTCGTCTGGCCTGAGTATTAGCAGTCAGAGCAGCAAGATTTGCCGTAATGGTAGTACCAATATTCTCTCCCAGCACCAGTGCTGCTCCCAACTCAAAGCTGATCCATCCGTTGGCACACATGATAAGCGTAATCGCCATCGTTGCCGCAGACGCCTGTACAATCATGGTCAGGATAGTACCGATAAAGACAAACAGAAGTACGGAAATGAATCCCATATCGGTATAGTTCTGGACGAAAGCCAACATATCAGGGTTGACGCTCAAGTCTGGAGCATTGGTTTTCAGTAAGTTCAATCCCATAAACAGGAAAGCAAAACCGAAAATAAACTCACCGATAGACTTACGGGAACTCTTTTGAGAAAATAAAAGTGGAATACCAAAAGCCAGAAGAGGTAAAGAGAATAAAGAAATATCGACTTTAAAGCCGAGAGCGGAAATAATCCAAGCGGTAACGGTAGTACCAATATTGGCTCCCATAATTACACCTATGGATTGTGAAAGGGTCAGCAATCCTGCATTGACAAAGCTGACCACCATAACTGTCGTAGCAGAAGAAGATTGAATTAAGGCCGTAATAAGCACACCAGTCAATACACCGGTCACTCTGTTGGTCGTCATAGCGGTCAGGATACTACGAAGTCTGTCACCGGCAAACTTCTGAAGCCCCTCACTCATGATTTTCATTCCATAAAGGAAAAGCGCTAACGAACCGAGCAACGCTAAAAAATCATAAAAAGTATATTCCATTTGTAATTAATTAAGTCGGAGGTAGGCTCTTAATTGTTTAATGTGTAAATTAATTGCCAAATCACCGAGTTAGTAACACATATTACAATTATGCTACAAATATATTGCAAAAATAACAATTTAACAAAAGATTTCCCCGAGGGAAGCACGCTTTTGGATATTTATAATGGTTTTAATTTAGAAATGCCCTACGGACCTGTCAGTGCGAAAGTTAACAATAAGGTAGAAGGGCTCAACTTTAAGGTATATTACAATAAAGATATTGAGTTTCTTGATATAACTAATCCGTCGGGCATGCGCACCTATTTCCGATCGCTTTGTTTCATCCTTGTCAAAGCAGTAGAAGAGCTTTATCCGCAGGGAAGCATTTCCCTGGAACATCCCGTATCGAAGGGTTATTACTGTACGCTGCATCTGGACCGTTCCATTGGTTTGGATGATGTCACACGTATCAAGCAGAAAATGCAGGAAATCATTACCGACAACATTCCTTTCCAACGTATAGAGTGCCATACAGAACAGGCCGTCGAATTATTCACCCAAAGAGGAATGATGGACAAAGCAAAACTGCTGAAGACTTCCGGACAGTTATATACTTTCTATTACAGATTAGGAGATACCATCGACTATTATTATGGCAGTTTGGTTCCAAGTACAGGATACATCAAACTGTTCGATATCGTAAAATACTATGATGGATTATTGCTGCGTATTCCAAACAGAAAGAACCCGCAAAAACTGGAGGAACTTGTAAAACAGGAAAAGATGCTGGAGGTATTTCAGGAATATCACCGCTGGAACCAGATATTGGGAATCAGTACGGTTGGGGATTTCAACATAGCCTGCAACAACGGGCATGCTACCGACCTGATAAATGTCTCGGAAGCACTGCAGGAAAAGAAAATTGCACATATAGCCGACGAAATCACTCACCGGAATCAAAATGGAGAAAGAGTGAAACTGGTATTGATTTCCGGACCGTCATCTTCGGGAAAGACTACGTTCAGCAAACGTCTCAGTATTCAGTTAATGACCAACGGACTGAAGCCTTATCCGATTTCACTGGATGATTATTTTGTAAACAGAGAAGATACTCCACTCGATGAAAACGGTGAACACGATTTCGAGTCACTGTACGCGCTGGATCTTTCTTTCTTCGAAGCTCAGTTAAAGGAGTTATTAGATGGTAAGGAAATTGAATTACCCCGATTTAATTTTACGACCGGCAAACGCGAGAACAGTGGCAAGAAACTGCGTATTGACGAAAATATGATATTGATACTGGAAGGGATACATGCGCTGAATCCGGCACTGACCCCCAATATTCCGGCAGCCAATAAATATAAGATATATGTATCTGCCCTGACTACAATCTCACTCGACAACCATAATTATATTCCTACCACCGACAACCGGTTGCTACGCCGAATCATACGCGATTACCGATACCGCAATTACTCGGCAGAAGCGACAATTTCTCGATGGGAAAGTGTCCGTGCAGGGGAAGACAAATGGATATTCCCTTATCAGGAATATGCAGATGCAATGTTCAACTCGGCTCTGCTCTTCGAACTTGCCGTGTTAAAGGACTATGCAGAACCCATTTTACGAAAGGTACCCAATAACTGTCCGGCATACTCGGAAGCTCACCGCCTTCTGCGTTTCCTTGCCTATTTTGTTTCAGTACAAGACAATGAACTTCCGCCGACTTCCTTGTTGCGCGAGTTTTTGGGAGGAAGCAGTTTCAGATATTAAATTCCACAGATATTGGTAGAGAAGCTGGTTGTCCACATAAAATAAAATTAAGTGAAAACCATATAATCCGTATCTAATTGTTTATTTTTGCAGCGAAAAAATCAAATTCATTTTTATGGCTATAAATTCACGTCAAGTACAAACTCAGGCCCAGCAGCAGGTTCAGACTTTATCTCCACAGCAGATATTGGCAGTCAAATTATTAGAGCTGCCTACTGTAGAATTGGAAGAACGTATTCATTCTGAACTTTTGGACAATCCTGCTCTAGAAGAAGGTAAAGAACATACTGAAGAGGCTGAGGGACATGAAGATGACTATCCTGCCGATGAAAATGAAGAATCCGGAACCGACTATAATGATGATTTGTCGTTGGGAGATTATCGCACAGAGGATGACATTCCCGACTATAAGCTTCAGGAGAACAACCGTTCTAAGGGAGAAACTCCCGAAGAGATCCCTTTTTCGGACAGTGTTTCATTTTACGAAACGCTGAAAGAGCAGCTTGACATGCAAGATCTTACTCCCGAAGAAAAACAGTTAGGCGAGTATCTTATCGGCTCTTTGGATGATGACGGTTTATTGAGAAAAACAACAGAAGCCCTGATGGACGAACTTGCCATCTATCAGGGTATTTATACAACTCCTGAACAACTGGAGCATATCTTGTCTATCATACAGGATTTTGATCCTGCAGGAATAGGAGCACGAAGCCTTCAGGAATGTCTTTTGCTGCAAATCAAGCGGAAAGAAAACTCTCCGTTGAAACAAATAGAATATGATATCATCAACAAATGTTGCGATGATTTCACCAAGAAAAATAAAGATAAAATATTACAAAAGTTAGGGATAACTGAAGAACAATATAATGCAGCCGTAGTGGAACTGACCAAGCTGAATCCGCGTCCGGGAAGTTCCATGGGAGAAACAATCGGTAAAAACTTGCAGCAAATTATTCCTGACTTTATTGTTGAGACAGAAGAAGACGGTACTATTCATCTTAGCCTCAACAACCGGAATGTTCCTGAACTGCGCTTAAGCCGTGAATTTACTGAAATGCTTGATGAGCATACACGCAATAAAGCTAATCAAAGTAAGGAATCGAAAAACGCATTATTATTCCTCAAGCAAAAGGTAGATGCAGCTCAGGGATTTATCAATGCTGTTAAACAACGCCAGCAAACATTGCTCAGTACGATGCAGGCTATTATAGACTTGCAACGACCGTTCTTCCAGGATGGTGATGAGTCTTCACTCCGACCTATGATACTGAAAGATGTGGCTGAACGTGCACAACTGGATATTTCAACAATTTCACGAGTGAGCAACAGCAAATATGTACAGACTAACTTCGGTATATATCCACTCAAGTTTTTCTTCAGCGACGGATATGTAACAGAAAACGGAGAAGAATTGTCTGTGCGTGAAATCAAACAGTTCCTGAAAGAGTGTATCGACAAGGAAAATAAGGATAAACCTTACACCGATGACGAACTGGCCGACATGCTAAAAGAAAAAGGATATCCGATAGCACGACGTACGGTTGCCAAATACCGCCAGCAGCTTAACATTCCAGTCGCACGACTAAGAAGATAAACCAAACGACAAAAAACAATCATAACACAAGGATGGAAGAAACTAATATTCCCGATCAGTTAACATATCATGCTCCTTCTCAGGAAACAACAAAAGAGCCTAAAGATGCACTATTTATGGCAGCACGTATCATCTCTGCCATATTTACACCTTTTATGGTTCCTTTTGTAGCGTTTTTGCTGCTTTTCTTTTTTACATATTTACGAATACTCCCCCTGCAATATAAACTGACAGTTCTGATCATGGTATATTGCTTTACCATTCTCCTTCCGATGCTTGGTATATACCTTCTTCAGAAAATCAATGGCTGGACGTTACGGGAGCTGGGGAAGAGAGAGAAACGCTTTCTGCCATACCTGATTACGATCATGAGTTATACAGGATGTTTTCTGACCATGTACCGGATTCATCTTCCACGCTATATGAGCGGAATAATCATAGCTACTCTGCTTTGTATGGTTATCTGTACCAGTATCAACTTGAAATGGAAAATCAGTACTCACATGGCCAGCTGTGGTATGATTATCGGAGGATTACTTTCATACAGTTTCATTTTCCAGTTCAATCCTATCTGGTGGCTCTGCGGTTTTATTTTACTGGCAGGAATGTTAGGTTCCGCACGAATCATCGTCCGCCAACATACTTTAAACGAAGTTGGAGGAGGTTTTTTAGTCGGTTTGTTTTGCGGTATCACTGGAATTTTGTTTATTTGAAACATAATTATATTAACCTCTAAAATACTAAGATTATGAATTTCCCAACTAATGTAAAGTACACGAACGAACACGAATGGATTCGTCTGGAAGGTGATGAAGCTTATGTAGGAATTACAGATTATGCACAAGAACAATTGGGCGACATCGTCTTTGTAGATGTAACGACCGAAGGTGAAACTCTAGAAAAAGGTGAAGTATTCGGAACTATTGAAGTTGTAAAAACTGTATCCGATCTTTTCCTTCCCATTGGTGGCGAAGTACTTGAAATCAATCCAGAGCTGGAAGAACATCCGGAACTGGTAAACAAAGATCCATATGGTGACGGCTGGCTAATCAAGATCAAACCAACTGACACTACAGAAATGGATGAACTGCTGGATGCTGAAGCATACAAACAGATCATTAATGAATAAAACTAAATAAACAGACATGAAACCAATTGTAAGTATCATCATGGGTAGTACGTCCGATCTTCCTGTTATGGAGAAAGCGGCGAAACTGCTCGACGAAATGCAAGTTCCTTTCGAAATGAATGCTCTTTCGGCACACCGTACACCTGCTGAAGTGGAAAAATTCGCAAAAGAAGCTGCCGGACGAGGTATTAAAGTCATTATTGCAGCAGCAGGAATGGCTGCAGCTTTGCCAGGCGTGATTGCAGCGAATACTACACTTCCTGTTATCGGAGTTCCCGTAAAAGGTTCTGTGCTCGATGGAGTGGATGCGCTTTATTCTATCATCCAGATGCCTCCCGGCATACCTGTAGCAACAGTTGCTATCAATGGTGCTATGAATGCAGCTATCCTTGCAGTACAAATGTTGGCATTATCTGATGAAGGACTCGCCGAAAAATTTGCAGCTTACAAGGAAGGTCTGAAAAATAAGATAGTCAAAGCTAACGAAGAATTGAAAGAAGTAAAATACGCTTATAAAACAAATTAATGGATTACTTCAACTATTCACGCCGAGAGGCAAATGAGGTATATGTTGGTGCCACTCCTATGGGTGGCACTAATCCTATCCGTATACAAAGTATGACCAATACGGTCACAATGGATACTGAGGCCTGTGTAGAACAAGCTAAACGCATCATTGAAGCAGGAGGTGAATATGTACGCCTCACTACTCAGGGAGTACGTGAAGCTGAAAACTTAAAGAATATCAATATCGGACTGCGTTCACAAGGGTACGACACTCCGCTGATAGCCGATGTACACTTTAATCCCAAAGTGGCAGAAGTAGCAGCATTGTATGCTGAAGGAGTACGCATCAATCCGGGAAATTATGTAGATGCTGCGCGCACTTTCAAGAAATTGGAATATACAGATGAAGAATATGCTCAGGAAATTCAGAAGATACGTGACCGCTTCATTCCATTCCTAAATATCTGTAAAGAGAATCATACTGCTATCCGTATTGGAGTAAATCACGGTTCATTGTCCGACCGTATCATGTCACGTTATGGTGATACTCCTGAAGGTATGGTAGAATCGTGTATGGAATTTCTCCGTATCTGTGTAGATGAACAGTTCATGAACGTCGTTATTTCCATCAAAGCCTCCAATACGGTCGTAATGGTCAAGACAGTCCGACTGCTGGCAGAACAGATGGAAAAGGAAGGTATGTCATTCCCTCTTCATCTGGGAGTTACCGAAGCTGGTGATGGAGAAGACGGACGTATCAAATCGGCATTAGGTATCGGCGCTTTGTTGTGTGACGGATTAGGAGATACTATCCGCGTTTCACTGAGTGAAGCTCCTGAAGCAGAAATCCCAGTAGCCCGCAAACTGGTGGATTATGTACTCCAACGCGAGAATCATCCCTATATACCAGGAGCAGAAGCAGCCGAATTTAACTATACCAATCCAAACCGACGCCATACAACAGCTGTTGAAAATATTGGAGGTGAACATGTACCGGTTGTTATATCTGCCCGTCTTGACGGTAATATGCAAATCAATGAGCAGTTCTGTCCGGACTACATCTATTGCGGACAGCAGCTTCCTGAAATGCGTCGTACCAATATCGGCTACATTGTAGATGCAAACATATGGAAAGGAGAAGAAAGGACTTATCCTGCATTCAATTACCAGCAACTGGTTGAATTGCACCACTGCAATGCAAAAGTCAAATTCTTATTCACTCCATATATGGGACTGAATGAAGAAGCTACAGCTTGTCTGCGCATGCATCCAGAAGTTGTTATCATTGCCCAAAGTAATCATCCGAATCGTCTTGGCGAATTTCGGGGAATCGCACATCAACTGATGAATCAAGGTTTAACCAATCCATTGGTATTCTTCCAATTCTATCAGGAAAACAATACAGAAGATTTGCAGATCAAATCGGCAGTCGATATGGGAGCATTGATATTTGATGGTTTCTGCGACGGTATTTTACTATATAATCACGGAAATGCTATTACTGATGAGAAAGTAGATGAAACTGCATTCGGCATTCTACAAGCAGGCAGAGCGCGTACATCGAAGACAGAATATATTTCCTGTCCCGGCTGTGGACGTACGCTATACGATCTGGAAGCTACCATCGCTCGTATCAAAGCTGCGACCTCGCACCTGAAAGGGCTCAAGATCGGTATCATGGGCTGTATTGTCAATGGTCCCGGTGAAATGGCAGATGCAGACTATGGTTATGTAGGTGCCGGACGAGGCAAAATCAGCCTGTACAAGAAAAAAGAATGTATTGAAAAGAATATTCCGGAAGAGCAGGCAGTAGAAAAGCTGATTGAACTAATTAAGGCGAACGGAGATTACAAGGAAAAATAAACTGCAATCTCAAGCAAAAAATCAGTATTCTGTACTATCAAATGTAATATTACAGAATAGATTTCAAAGAATGGAGCTGCCTCAAAATAAAACTGTGAAAGTAAAAATCTTATAGATTAAAACTTAAAAATAAAAATCTCCTGCTTTAGTCTTTGCTCATTTCGATATAGGGCTAAAAGCAGGAGTTTTTATGTTATAACTTATAGATTATTAGTATCTGATAAACATATTCAATAGACTGATTATTAATATCGTTTTATAGACAAACCCTCTGTTTAAGTTATTGTTCAAATTCATATATATCAATGAGTCATTGATGGCTTGAAAAGTGTTATCGGAGAAACAATGATAGATTATAAATAAGCTTATCTCTGTTTTTATTTTGAGATTCTTTCTCTATTCTTGCTCTTTATAAATAAGAAGCCGCAGGTATAAGCTTTTGTCAATAAAGAACGCGTCAAAACAGAAAAGGTCTTACTTTAAAAGCATAAACTAAAAGGTTAAAAAAGGGTCGTATCAAACCTCATTTTGAGTAATGATACGACCCTTTTCATCTATAAGTGATGTGTAAGCTTCAAATTAGAGATTCCATCTTTTCCTATAATTTGATTTGATGGCTCATCTTCTATCTTACAGTTTCCTATTTCTGCTTCTCTGCAACTTTCACTGGAACCGACAATATCTCCTTGTATTTTTCTGGAGAATTCAGAACTTCAATAGCTTTATCCAAGTCCTCATCGTCTTTCAGACGTTGCATAACAGCTCCACGCTGATAAAAATATCGGGTTGCTATTTCTTCAGCAATTTGTTCTTTTATCGGTTTTGCAAAATAATCAAGATCACGGTCCAAGTTATGATTCAACTTTTGTTCCAAAGCCTTAAACTCCTCTGCTGCCCCTTCCATATAGCCTTCAAATTCGGCAACTTCTTTCAACGTCTTTAAAAGTCCTTCACTCTGACGGTCGTAAGTAAAATTAGCAGCCTTGACTTGTTTCTTAAATTCAGCATAATCAGCATCAGTAATCCGTATCGAATCGACAGAAGTAACAGCAGGATGCGTCAGACAATACTGAGTAACATAATCAAAAATCAAATCATCGTTCATCAAATAGAACAATATATTCGGGAACTTATCCCCTTTCACTTCAATATCCGGACGAATACCTCCACCGTCACGAACTTCACGTCCGGCAGCTGTATGGAATACAGTTGTCAAACTATCAGGGATACGTGCTACCGAACCGTCTGCATTCTTCTTTGCATAATCGATAGCCTGAATGCAACGGCCACTTGGAATATAATATTTAGATGTAGTAACCTTCAATGTACCATTATACGGCAATGGGCGAGTAGTCTGCACCAGACCCTTTCCATAAGTACGTGTACCAATAATCACCGCACGATCCATATCTTGCATAGAACCGCTCAAAATTTCAGAAGCAGAAGCCGTATTACCATTTACAAGCACAGCCAGAGGCATTTCTGTATCTATTGGTTCATTCTGAGTTTTGAATGAACTGGCAGCCTGACGAATTTTTCCTTTCGTCACTACTATTTCTTTTCCTTTCGGAACAAAAAAGTTAATAATTTCTACAGCTTCCTGCAAAGAACCTCCTCCATTATCTCGTAAATCTATCACTAAAGACTTAGCTCCACGCTGCTTTAACTCAATAAATGCCTTTTTCACATCCTTGGCACAATTATCTGTAAAACCAGTCAGCGACAAATAGCCTATACTATCTTTAATTATACCATAATAAGGAACCGGATTGTTACGGATATTCTTGCGCGTAATTTTAAACTCCATCACGGTACTATCGTTCTTCAATGGACGAAGCACTTTTAAAACAAAAGAAGTACCCGGTTCACCACGCAAAGCCTCACTTACTTTCGATGAAAATTCCTGAGGCTTCATATTTCCTCTCAGCATTTCCTTTCCACCAACCGAAAGAATAATATCGCCCGCCTTTACACCAGCTTCTGCAGCCGGCATACCTTCAGTCGGTTCCACAATGGCAATACGATCTTTTTTCTTATAATATCGTATAGCAGCTCCGATACCACCATACTTTCCCGTAATCATTTCTTTCAGACTGTTGATACCCTCCTCCGGATAATACTCGGTATATGGGTCGGTCAGAGCCAGCATACCGTTAACCCCATTTTGAATCATTTTTTCAGGATCGATAGTATCTACATAAAATAAATCCAGCTCCTTAAAAATAGAATTGAAAATATCCAGATTCTTTGATATCTGAAAATTACGGTCATCATCTTTAAAGCTGGAAAGTCCCAGACCAAGAAAAATGATAAAAGCTCCAATCAGCGTTCTTTTTGTATTCATAGTTATCATGATTTTAGCTTGCAAATAAACATATTATTCTGCTCAAGCCTGCAAGACGGACTCAATATTTAACTTTATTTCGTTCCATTTCTTCTTTGTCAGGGCTGTTCCCACTGTCTGAATAACATACCCAGCCAAAATGGAGCTTATCTGTGCACACTTTTCAAGTGAATAGCCACATGTAAGACCATATAAGAAACCTGCTGCATAAAAATCGCCAGCCCCCGTTGTATCAACTACTTTCTTGACAGGGAAAGGATTTACACGAATAACCTCAGTACCTTTTTTTACCAATGAACCACTTTTACCTGTTTTTATGACTACAATGCTGCATTTAGATGATATTTCCTGTAAAGCTTCTTCAGGTCCTTTACCCGTATAGGCGCGTGCTTCGCTTTCATTAGCAAATACAATATCCACATATTTTGTAATCAACATATCGAAAAACTCACGCTCGGCCTCAACCACATTGTAGCTAGCCATATCAAGACAGATTTGCAAACCAGCCTCTTTTGCTAATTGCATGGCACGTACAATAAGATCATGATCCTGCAACAAATAACCTTCAATATAAAAATAGGAATAACCTTCGAACATTGAACGAGACAAGTCATCAGCACAAAGTTTGGCTGATGCTCCCAAATATGTACCAAAAGTACGTTCACCACAAGGTGATACAAATGTGGAAGCAACTCCCGAAGGGCAGTCACATTTCAACAAAGAAGTTTCTATTCCTCTTTTTTTTAATGTCCGCTCAAAAAATTGTCCGAATTCATCTGTACCAATTTTCCCAATAAATCCAACTTCTGCATCCAGCCCTGCAAGTGCACATATTGTATTAGCTGCAGCTCCTCCAGTTGCCCGATGAAGTTTCTGCCCAGCTGTCTTAGTACGTATATTAAATAATGTGTCCTCGTCTATTAACTGCATACTTCCTTTAGGCAAATTCAGGTCATTTAGCACCTCATCACTATCGATTAAGACCAAAACATCGACCAAAGCATTGCCCATTCCAATAATTTTATCCATTTATCAATATTTTTTTTGCAAAGATATTGCATATTTCAAAATATCCTACTACCTTTGCCACGCAATTGAGAAAAACCTTCTTCAGTAGCTCAGTCGGTTAGAGCATCTGACTGTTAATCAGAGGGTCGTTGGTTCAAGTCCAACCTGAAGAGCAAAAAAGTTCGTTCACAAGACGAACTTTTTTTGTAACCTAAAAATAAAAATAATCATGGACGATTCAAACTCGCGAACGTGCACAAGTAGTATTAACCTTCTCCTCCGGGAGTAAGCGAGGTTTTGAATCCATTTATTGCCTTGCTCACACCACCGGCGGATACAAAATAAGAAAGGAGCAACGCAATGAGAAAGTATCTTTACAGTGAAACAGGAGGTTTCGTAGAAAAAAACAACTGGCTTCCTAACTGCTGGGTAAATGTAGAATGCCCTACCGATGATGATTTCAAATTTTTAAGAGAAGATCTAAAAGTTCCAACTTCCTTTTTAAACGATATAGCCGATACCGACGAACGTCCTCGTACAGATACAGAAGGGAATTGGCTACTTACCATTTTACGTATACCCGTACAAACACCTAATCAGAAGGTGCCATACACAACTGTACCCATTGGTATTATTACTAACAATGAAATTATAGTATCCATCTGCTACCATTCAACCGAAATGATACCTGATTTCATTCAGCATATCTGCCGTAAATCAATCAATATTCCGAATAAATACGAGCTGATCTTACGCATTATCTATTCATCAGCTGTATGGTTTCTAAAATATTTAAAGCAGATAAACAACGAAGTAAGCATGGCAGAAAAAGAATTAGAGCAAAGTATCAGAAATGAAGACTTGCTCCGATTAATGAATCTGCAGAAGACATTGGTATACTTCAACACTTCCATCCGCGGAAATGAAGTCATGGTAGGGAAGTTACAAAACATTTTCAATGAGAAAGATTACCAAAATCCAGAACTGACAGACGACGTCCTGATTGAACTGAAACAGGCTCACAATATGGTAAATATCTACAGCGATATCCTGACCGGAACAATGGACGCCTTTGCATCAATCATATCGAATAACGTAAATACCATCATGAAACGTATGACAAGTCTGTCTATCATTCTGATGGTCCCTACACTGATAGCCAGTTTCTACGGTATGAATGTCGACATACATATAGAAGAAGTTCCACATGCTTTTTCCATCATTGTTTTTTCATCGATCTTCCTATCGGCCATGGCTTTCATCATTTTCCGCAGAATAAAATGGTTCTAACCGAACATACCAAGAACCTTTATACAACTATAAATAAACTAAGAAAATGAAAATCGTATTATTAGAATCATTGGGAATCAGCGAATCATCCCTGCAACGCCACATAGCTCCACTAACAGAAGCCGGGCATGAATTTAAGGCCTATCCTAAAAATACCGATCCAGCAGTTCAAATAGAAGAAGCTAAAGATGCCGACATTATTATGATAGCCAACATGCCGTTGAGAGCAGAAGTTATCAACAGCTGTTCAAAACTCAAATATATTGATGTTGCATTCACAGGTGTAGACCATGTTGATCTTGAAGCAGCCCGCGCCAAAGGAATACAAGTAAGCAATGCCGCAGGATATTCTACACAATCGGTAGCAGAGCTGGCCCTTTGCATGATGATTTCCTTACTCCGAAACGTACCTCAGGTATCTGAACGCTGTCGGGAAGGAAGGACAAAAGACGGCCTGGTAGGATGTGAACTGAGAGGAAAGACTGTCGGTATCGTAGGAGCAGGAGCCATCGGAACACGTACAGCCGAACTGTGCCACGCTTTCGGATGTACAATTTTAGGTAACAAACGTCATGTAACGGGTAATGAACCTTCCTTCATTCATTTCGTAACATTGGATGAACTGCTGGAACAATCAGACATCGTATCACTTCACTGTCCGCTCACTCCCGAAACTCATCACCTGATTAATGCAGAACGTATCAGCAAAATGAAACAGGGAGCCTATTTAATAAATACAGCCCGTGGAGGAGTAATTGATTCGGAAGCACTAGCCCAAGCCTTAAACGAAGGATATCTAAGCGGAGCCGGAATCGATGTATTCGAAAATGAACCTCCACTCGATACAAATCATCCGTTACTGCATAGTAAAAATACAATTGTAACTCCGCATATAGCCTTCGCTTCTGCCGAGTCAATGGAAACGCGGGCAGAAATTGTATTCCAAAATATCAAAACATGGCTGGAAGGAAAGCAGCAAAACATTATCTTATAAAACAGAATACTAGATACCAACTTGAAGAACACTCAAGCTGATATCTAGTATAATATATCCATAGGCTCATCCCTATTTACACTATTTAAGATCATGTAAGGCAAAGAATTACAACGATTTAATTAACTTTGTAATAATATACCTTGGAGAAACCTTACAATAGCATATTTTACACAATACTTATCGAATAAAAACCTAACAATACCATGAAAAAAGAATGCTTGATTTTATCTGCCCTAATAAGTGCTGCTAGCGCCTTCTCCCAGCATAAAGCTCCTAATATCATCTTTATACTATGCGACGACATGGGATATGGCGATCTAGGCTGTTATGGACAAAAACTAATCAATACCCCTCATATCGACCAAATGGCAGCAGAAGGGATGCGTTTTACACAAGCATACGCAGGAAGTCCTGTAAGTGCTCCTTCACGTGCAACCCTGATGACCGGACAACATAGCGGCCACACTCACGTACGAGGCAACAAGGAATACTGGCCCCAGTCGGCAGTCGTAACCTACGGAGAGAACCAAGATTACGCAGTTGTCGGTCAGGAACCATACGATTCAGCTCATGTTATCCTCCCCGAAGTCATGAAGAAGAACGGATACACAACCGGTATGTTCGGCAAATGGGCAGGAGGTTACGAAGGCTCCTGGTCTACTCCCGACAAGCGAGGCGTAGACGAATTCTACGGATACATATGTCAGTTCCAGGCACACTTATACTATCCTAATTTTTTGAATCGCTATAGCCGTTCGAAAGGCGACAAGGAAGTGAAACGTATCGTACTGGAAGAAAATATCAAGTACCCGATGTTTGGTGACGACTATTTCAAACGCCCGCAATATTCGGCAGACCTTATTCATCAAGAAGCACTGAAATGGCTGGACGCACAAACTGGAGAGCAACCGTTCTGCGGCATTTTCACATACACCCTTCCCCATGCAGAACTGGCACAACCACACGACTCCATTTTTAACGATTATAAAAAGAAGTTCTTTACCGACAAGACATGGGGCGGCGAAAAAGGATCACGATACAATCCTTCTGACCACACTCATGCACACTTTGCCGGTATGATTACCCGTTTGGACAGCTACGTAGGAGGAATTCTGAAAAAGCTCAAAGAAAAAGGACTGGATGAAAATACCATCGTTTTCTTTAGCAGCGACAACGGGCCTCACGAAGAAGGAGGAGCCGATCCTGAATTCTTCGGACGAGACGGCAAGCTAAGAGGCCTGAAGCGCCAATGCCATGAAGGAGGCATCCGTATTCCATTCATCGTACGCTGGCCAGGAAATATTGCAAGCGGAACAACCAACGACCACCAACTTGCTTTTTATGATATCCTGCCCACTTTCTGCGAACTGATAGGTGACAAAAAGTTCCCAGATAAGAATAAAGATCATTTCGACGGAATATCCTTCGCCCCTACCCTTCTAGGGAACGACAAAAAACAGAAAGAACATGAATTCCTATACTGGGAGTTCCATGAAACCGATCAGATGGCAGTACGTATGGGCGACTGGAAACTTATCATCAAGAAAGGAATCCCATCACTATACAACTTGAAGGAAGATCTGCATGAAGATCACGATGCAGCCAGTCAAAATCCGTCAATAGTAAAAAAAATGTTAGAGGTCATCCAGCGTGAACACCAACCCAGCGACCTCTTTAAAGTAACATTACCTACTTTCTAACATAATTCATATCTGATACACTTAAAAAATAATCCCCTCACTTAGCTTTACACTCCAAAGTCAAGCTAATGTGAAGGGATTTTTTACAACCATTTTTAAATAAAAAGGACATTCAGGCTTCTTCCAAAGCCCCAATATTTCTATCAGTCATTACTGTTTTTCTTCCGGAGTCATTTTCGTTTCATACTCCTTAATCCATTGTTCCATCTGCTTATTAATAGTTTCACGCTGTTCTTCATAAGTAGCTTCTGAAACAAATTTCAAAGTGTGAAATTTATTCAAGACATCAGCAGATACCATCGCTATCTTAATATCATCAGCAACCGTTACCGTATCACCTGTGGCTATAGGGTTCCCTTCAGCCTTTCCGGTAAACGAGGCACAATCCAGATTATTTCCTTCCGTATCCGTTACAAAGCAATATGTAAAAAGATAACGTCCTGATATGTCTTCCGTAGCAACAACCTGATATTTCAGCTCAACTTTCAGTTCGTCGAACATGAACGAATTGAAAGTAAAAGAAGGTAATTCAATATCCGTAATAGTTACATCCGATACAACTTTATAAGGCAAGCCCTCCGTTTCCTGATAACTTACAACCTTCCCAATCAACTTATCAGCCAGTGTCTTTCCTTCTTCCTTGCTTTTCTCCGAAAGATCCATTGCCAGTTTAACCACTTTCTCAACTGTTTCCTGATCTTGCGAATACCCACTTGCCTTACCTATTTCTGATACCTGAGCACAAAAATCCAATCCCTGCTTTTCATAATATGCAGGAATTTCACCCAACATACCTTCCGAAGAAGATGTGCTTCCACCACAAGAAGATAAAATCAATGCAACAATAGAACATGCTGTTGCTCCTAATACTCTCATATACATATGCCTTTATTTTTATGTTATTAGCTTTCCCACCCCGGTTCACCCGCTCCATATTGAGCAAGCAAACTTCTCTTTATTGCTGTTTTTGCAAATTAACAAATAAAACTGATTACTATTTGTCACCTAAAAAGGTGATTATTTTTTTAAATCATAAGTAAAATCTTCCTGATAAAGAAATAATGGAAATAAAAGCCGTATATTTGCTCTCAGAACATTCACGGCTAAACACTATGAAAAAAATATACCGCTATTTACTGTTGATACTGCTATTATCGGAAATCTGTCCGCTCCATTCAGAAACAATACCAGCCGACACATTGCTGATGAAGTTATATGAACGTGCAGCCAGCTTAATGGAAAAAGGTGAACTTGATCAAGCCCAGCAGACTTTCGACAGTGCCTTTGCCATGCCCGAAGCAAAACAATCTCCTGTATACCCCATTCTATTGAATGAACAAGCTACCCTTATGTCGTACGTAGGGAAAGATGACGAAGCTTTCAACATGAAAAAAAGTGTTCTTCCTTATCTGCCACAAATCAAAGATCTGGAAAAACACATCAGCGTATACAATGACCTTGCTATCTTTTATCGCCGGCAGCACATGAACGACTCAACCATTTACTACTACAATAAAGCCCTCGATGCTGCCCTAAAATACAAAGACGAAGGATGGATTACACATATTTACAACAACGTTTCTATATTTTACTTCAACATACGTCTGTTAAACGAAGCCGAAAAATATACAGATCTGGCCGCCCAGCATGCACAAGACAGCAATGACATATTTGTAGCATTCCATACCTGGCAGCTTCGTAGCGGCATTAAAGTTGAAGTAAACAAGCTGGACGAAGCAGAATATTCAATCCGAAAAGCCTGGGAAATAGCCAGTCAAGCCGGCAATAACTCCACGACATGGAAAATAAGATGTATGCCCTCATTATTAAGAATATTCGAAAAGAAAGAGCAAGCAGATTCGGTAAACTGGTATCTTCAGCTTGGAGACAAGCTTCTGAAAGAAATTCCATCTTCCGGAATCGCAGCTATTGGCTATATTCAGGTACGTGCCAGTATGGAGATGAAAAGGGGAAACTATGCAAAGGCCCTTCAAGATCTGTTGTGGCTGCGTAAAAGGAACACAGGCAGCGAACCCAAAACACTACTGACACAAATAGCCCAATGTTACGATGCAGTAGGGAACAAGCAACTGGCATATATATACATGGACAGCGCACGTATGTGGACAGACACGCTAGCGCAGCATAATCTGACTCAGAAAATGGCAGAACTTAATGTCAAGTTCCAGACTCAGGAAAAAGAGCTGCAAATCAGCAAACTGGAACAAGAGAAACTGGCACATCAAGCTTTCCTGCTCAAAGCCTCCGTATGCGTCGGATGCCTGCTGGTTATCGTATTGATAGTTATACTGACATTGCACTACAAAAAACGAATGGCAGAAAGAAAGATCAAACTGCTCCAGCAGGAAAATGAGCTGAATGCAGCGCGACGCTACATAGAAGGCCTGGAAGAAGAATGCAAATATTTTGCCAAAGAGTTGCACGACGGCATTGCCAACGATCTGTTAGGATTACAAATGAAAATAGAGAATACCACAAATTCTGACAACGTACAGGAACTAGGTACGCTCATCAAAGAGGTAAGAAACAATGTACGTAATATTTCCCATGAGCTGATGCCTCCCGAATTTGAGCATTTAAGTCTGGATGAAATATTATATCAATATGCCGACAAGTTAAGTGAAAACACAGGCATACAAGTCACATATACATCCGGTTCGTGCAACCCGATACCGAATGAAACAGCATACGAATTATACCGTATAGTTCAGGAAATCACCATGAATATTGTCAAACACGCCAATGCACACTGTATTTCCGTCAGCCTTTATGCTGAGCACGAAAAGCAATATACATTGAAAATAACCGACGATGGTACCGTAACTACCCCTCATAAAGCCAACAGCAGAGGAATAGGACTTCGGACTGTAAACGACCGTGCCAAAGCAATCGACGGTACTATCCAAAAAGAATCGTCTGAGAACAACAATATATTCACACTACAATTTAAAGTAAAATGAATCCAGATATATACAAGTTACTGATTGTCGACGATCATCCGATTGTAGCAGAAGGCATTGTGAGCATCGCTTCACAGCAAAACAACATACTATGCAAAAGCATAACCCGCATAGAGAATCTGCTGCCAACAATATCCGCCGAAAGTTTCGATCTCTGCATTATCGATCTGGAACTTCCTGAAATAAACGGCTTTCAGCTTATTCATCTTTTGCAGGAACAAATGCCCGACTGCAAGATTCTGATTTATACCATGCATGAAGAGCCATGGGTTATAGCTAAATTAGCAGAAGAAGAAATATCAGGAGCCGTATCAAAAAATGCAAGTACAAGCGAACTGAAGCAAGCTATCAATCAAATCAGACTTGGGCATAAATATTTCAGCGAAGTATTCTCCATTCTTCATAAAAAACAGATAAATATTGACTTACATAAAATACCAGAATTGTCAAAACGCGAAAAAGAGGTGCTCACCTATCTCTCCGAAGGTCTCAGCACTTCCGAGATATCAGACCTGCTGTGCCTCAGCACAAATACGATACAAACATACCGGAAACGTCTGATGGAAAAACTGGAAGCAAAGAATGTAGCAGAGCTCGTATATAAAGGAAAAGAAATATTCTAACTGCATCTTTCCACACCCTTCACATATCATAAAATATTATTTGCTGACTCATGTCTGCAAGACTTCGTGAAGGGTGCGAAAGGGAAAATGCCTAATAAACTTTATTTCTAAAAAAATATCAGCATCTTTTGCCCAAATCTTCGAGAATTTTTCTAAAAATTTGTACAAAAATAATCCATAATAAGGCGTTCTTTTAGGAGGTTTTGTTAGTCGCTCATTTTCAGGAGAATATATTTAGTACATATAGTTAAAGATACATTGCAGACAAACATTGTATACTCTTTATTATTTGCTCACGCAATGATTGTGGAGAAATAACTTCCACATCAGAACCGTAAGATAATAACACCTGAAAAAAATCAAAAGTCGGTTTTAAATTTAACTCAAATATCATATACTCATCAGTTTTACTTACCAAGCGTTGAGAACTATGCAACGGACACGTTTCAATATATATTCCTTGTTCGGCCATGAACTTTAAACGTATAGTTTCTTTTTTAAGATTATCCTGTAACATTATACCATAACTATCTGAAAAATAGTTATCCACATTTACCCCCTCCGGCATCACAAATTTACGGTCAGAAATATTTACATTCTGAATTCTATCAAAGGCAAAAGTCCTCACCATATTGTGCTTATGAGAGAATCCGACAAGATACCAACGTTGTCTGAATAACCTAACAAAATAAGGCTCAACAGTTAATAAATACGGCTCCTCATACCAGAAAGGTTGATACAAGATATTAACACATAAATCAGCCGACATTGCTTCTGTAACAACAGGAAGGAATAGCTCTCCACCATGAGTCTGTTCCAGCATAATACGCTTCGACAAAGTTTTACATTGATCTATACATGCAACAGCAGCCATAGAGGACAGCAACCAGCGCTTCAATGGATCTGCCTTAAGCAGTTCTGGAGCTTTTATATAATACTTGTTCGTCCTACGATCGCAAACTATATCAATATCAAATAAATCTTCAGCTCTTTTCTTGTACTCTAAAAAAGTATTTCTAGAAATTTCTCTAGAATCATAATAATAGGATTTTCTCCAAGCTTCATTTATTTCTAGCCTTGTGACTTCCCGTTCCAATAAAAGATTAACCAACCATATACAAAACTGTGTCCTCATGAATTTAAACTTTAATTTAATGCAAAAATAACTTATACCTTGCCTAATAAAACAATGCAAGGTATACATAATTTTGTAAAACTAAAGCAGTCCTTTTATTTATGTCCTTGAATTATTGAATTATTATTTCATTTTTCTTAGTTTTGTAGTATCAAACAGAAAAGGAGAATAGTATGATATAAAATAAAGAAAAGACATAATAAACAGAACGTCATCAACGTATTATTTGGTTAAGAGATAAGTCTGGTAAATTTATTTAGTAATCACAGATAATAAGTTGAAAGTGATGTTCACACCCTTTTAAGGGCGTGGACTGCTTTTACTTATTCATGATTACAGGTTTACCAGAGCCTTCTCTAACGGATAAGTTTAAAGTTTGTTTACGCTCTTTTTTCGTATATAATTATTTAATCTATGGAAAAGAATATATTTGAAAACCTTTTAATCACGACCTTCTACATTCGGTACTGTGAAAAGAAAAAACAGTTGAACAGTAAACATTTTGCGAGACTATTCAAAAAAGTGGAAAAAGATGTCTGCAAGCTAGAAGAATCCCTTCTTGTTAAAGACAGAGAACAAAGTTGCCAGCATATAAAAGAAAAGCTATTCTCTGTATTGGAAAATAACAATGAAATATCAGATTCCATATTCTATTCACTTCTCCATAAGGATACAGACTGGGACACTACGATTGACCTTTTAGTCAAAATAATAAAATATGATGGTATTATCTCTAAGCAAGAAAAAGAAGTAATCTTAAAGCTATCCCAACAATATAATATCGACATTGAATCAACCAAAAGGAAGCTAAAAAACAAATATACCAAGAAACAAAGATTTTCTATTTTCGCAGCCGCTTTAATAGCAATGTGTATAGTTGTCTTCGGCATAGGAGCATGGATGGTCAATAGTATTGAAAAGAAAAAAATGGATAAATTCAATATAGAAAAATATATCAAACAAAACCCTAAACTTATTTTTAAAACAATTCAATTTAGCAAACTGATAATCCATGGAAAACCTAATGGAACAAATGAGCATTTAGATAAATTAAATATCCTGCATTTAAAAGGAGAAGCTGATTTATACATAGATGTAAATTTTCTAAGAATGGACTCCACTCAAACTGATTTTCTAAAAAAAGAGTTATATCTCATATATGATAGTCCCTCTCAAATTCCAATATCCGTAGATGTAAATATACCAAGTGGCAATTACACACTAATTGAGGAAATCGAACCGACTCCTATAAGCGAAGAAAAAGCAAAGGCTATTGCCAAGCCTATTAGCTGGATTAGTGGAGGTATCGGAGCTCTCATCGGCGGAAAATTTGGTGGTACACTCGGCAGCACATTTGGAGGACGCCTCGGAAAATTTATTGGCAGCAGCGTAGGAATGGTTAGTGGAGCTGCAAGCGCTGCTACAGCCGGTTATGTATATACCAAAGAATTCTTCATGGGGCTAGAACTAACCAATAATGATTTGGAAGAAAAAGAAAATATTATCCAGGCATCTAAAAGCCTGATAGCACTTGAAATAATGGGAGGAAATATGTTGTCAGAATCCGACTATGACTCAAAGCTACAAAAATACTATCAGGCAGAATGTGAGCGCCAAATAAAAGAAATAATGAAATCTTTTGGTTGGCAAGAAGTTTATGTCAAGTTTAATTATAAATAATATACTAGCATATGAAAACCATAAAGTTTTTTACTATATTAATCACTCCTCTGATTGCCGGAATAGCTTGTTGCATGATTATTTTAAAAGTATGTAATATCAATGTAAATTCCGTCACAAATCTACTTTTATCTAAGATACCAGGAATTAATCAATTCGTAGAAACTACTACAAACACAGGCCTTTATGCCATTTCGCAAATGGATAAAAAAGAATTGATAACCTCGTCTTATAATATCGACTTTTTAGTGTCATTCTATCAGTCGGGAAAGAGAACCATCATTTTGTATCCATACGAAGTGGAAGCCGGAATAAACTTAGAAAACATAGAACAAACCAAGAAAGACTCATTAACAGTCATTACCCTACCTAATGCTCAAATCACAAAGGCCAATTTAGATGATAAAAAGAAAAACAGTGTAATTCGTGAGCAAGTAGAAGTAGATTATAACAACTGTATTATTCCTTTGAAAATCGCTTTAGAGCGGTATGCCAAAGACTTGGCTATTTCCGCTGGCTTATTGAAAGAAGCGAATAAAAATGCCGAAAAATATTTATCTGCCTTATTTCCTGCACAATATTTTCACTTTGAAAAAGAAGCAACTTCACCAGATACATTGGAAACATTGTATGTTCCACATCTTCCTGTAAAATTTACCTATCAAAATGAAAACCTCACTGAAGGAAGATTGAATTATCAGAAAGATACTATTTACAGCCGTGACGATTTAAAATTCAGAGGTTCAAGGTTTGGATATTTAGAAACAAATACATCATCGACTTTTAAAGACAGAGATAATCTGATACTAAATTCTGACATTTTAGGACTAAGAATTACAGATCCGTTAAATCCGAAAGGAAAAAGAATTTATGCAAAAGCTTCTAATCTATATAAGGAAATTTTCATTTGTTATCCCTCAGGAGACATTTATTATCTGGAAAGCGAAAATGCAGCCAAAGAAGAGCATTTACAAAGTATCGCACCAGATATGCTTTATTTAGCCATGACAGCTTCAGATGATAATGAGAGAGAGAGCGATTATAAATATATGGAATGGCTTAAAGAATATGAAAATACTCTGAGCAATATGCTAAAGGGAAGATACAATGAAGCAAATGTACATTTACAAAGGATGGCTTCTATGCATCCTACAACCCCTGCTTCGTGGGAAGAAACTTTAATGAGTTCTTATGTAAATACAAAATGCTACAATAAGTATTATCCAACAAATGGCAACAATGATGTAGACTTACTTTTACAAGCCATTTATTTGTTTGATAATAAAAAATATAACGAAATGGATGATAATTTTCAAACAAATTTATTGGCAATGGATGATGAGATCTGGACGTTTATCGGACAGAACAGAGCTAGACTTGTGCAACTTTTTTATCAACTAGACTGTACCTCTCAAGAACGTAGAAAAGATTATAAACAACAATTAATAGACCGGGCCGAAAACTATGACCATTCTATCGCTTTAACTCTTAAAGGACAAGATTATTGCGATTACATACATGGGATTTTACTTCATAATGATAATGAATATAGTTTTTATTTAATCAATGACATTCAGCCCAATGTACGTATCATAGGACATAAAGAAAATCTTACAGATGACGAGTTTAATGGCTTTGATAATATTTGTGCATTAATGAAAAAAGAAAAAGTTCTGAAAGATAATGAACCACAATTAGTATTAGCATATATTGAAAAATCCAGTTTATTTACCAAAAACCATAACTTACTGATTTTTGAAAAAGAACATTGTACAATTTGCAGTAACATAACAGGGAAATGGCAAAAAAAATATACATACACTACAACTTACGATAAGATAACGTCAAATCCTATAAATAATTCATTCACAATAGGACCATATAGTTATAAAGGTAAAGCCATTTCACAATTAATTCTGGAAATCAAAAATAGTCTAGATGGATATAAAAAAGATAATAATTTGAAAGATTTTTCAAAGAAATTAAGTAATGAAATGAGTAATAATATTTATCAATACTGCATACGATAATGAAAAGTTTCTCCGATTTAGGTATCATATTAGGAGATAGTTCTCCTGTGAATGTTTCAAAATTTGTTACAGCCTGCTTAAATAACAAATTATCATCTGAAGCCATACAAAGCTTTATCTTAGCATCCAAAGACAGCTTGGAAAGTATCGACCAAGCGTTAAAGATGAATATAGCAATCAACAATGAGTTGAATGAAAAAAGTATGAACCAAATATCACAAATAATAGAAAGCTCATCTGGTAAAGATCTGTCATCAACTTTATTGATTCAGCAACTTATACAAATTAATGCTGTCGTAGCAGCACAAAAACATACTCAAAGAATGAACTTACTTTCTATTACCCTAAAAGTAATAGGGGTACTGCTGGTTATTTATCTTATTTATTCCTTGATAGCAGCAATAATAAATTGGATAGGAGTTATCTTGCTCGTCACTATTATAGGAGGATTGCTTCTATTTGGATTAAGTCGATCATAGTATAAAAAGATTAAGCTTGCATGGTATTTCCGTGCAAGCTCTCTATACCTTTGTACCATATCAATAAACTACATTACTCACTAAAAAAATTAAAACGCATGAAAACATTTTTATGTTGGGGAATCTCCAAGCTAGAAGGATTGTTTGGTTTGTTAATATGGCCTGCAATGTTTATTATCGGTGACAAAGAACAGCTCATATTTAACCAGCAAGGACAACTGAACGCTGACGGATGGATTTTATTTCTGACCGCTATTATAGGCGCTGCAATTCCAGCTATTTTCACAGCAATCTATGCAATAAAGCATTTTGATGAAGTAACTTCTTACTCCATGTTATTTCATCTGAGTAGAAGCAGTATGCTTGACTCCAAAATCAAGTATTTTTTCCGCACTTTATTTGTTGCAGGACTCAACTGGGCTTTAGTAGTTTTTATTGTCGGACTTTTTTGTATATAAATTTATTATGGTCGAAAATAAAGAACTAGATAAAATTTGTATGAAGCATTTTCAAGGCAGACCATACGTAGCCGACGGAATATTTTACAGTTCTCCAACAGAGTTATGGAATTATATACATCCAAAAGTTCTGTTTGTTCTTAAACAACCTAACTCAGACGAACTATTAGGTGAAGATTACAGAGAATATGATTTTGAGACATGCATAAGAGAACAGGTATGGAGAGAATTGTTAAAACGTCTGTATGGTATCATGAATACCACACAGTCAGCAGTTCCTGATTATACAAAAATAACAGAAAGAAAGGTACTGAAAGAAACGTTTACACATTATCCATTTGCAGTTATAAATATCATAAAAGATATAGGGGCTGGTATTACTTCCACAGCTGAGCTTAAAAAATATGCCATAGAAAATACACATTTTCTAAAAGAACAATTAGACATACTACATCCAGATATTATTGTATGCTGCGGCAATGGAGTTTTCGATATCGTAAACCAAAGTATAACTCCACCAATAGAATCAAGCGGAAACTGGCTGAAATATAATGCAGCAAGAAATATTATTTTTTTTGATACTTACCATCCGGGAAAACCAAATGCAAATAACATTTTAAAAGAAGCATATGAAAAGCCATTAAGGGAGTATTCTAATCATTTAAAAAATAAGAAATAAGATATCTTCAATCTTATAATACATGATTAAAGTTGATAATCCCTCGGATTTTTATGTTAATCCCTAATTTTGATATTGTTTATGCTATGTTTATGTCAATAAAAAGAAATCCCTCATAAGCAATTAACTTACAAGGGATTACAACTATTGATTCGTACTCGAAGCGGGACTTGAACCCGCACAGCCGCAATGGCCAAGGGATTTTAAGTCCCTCGTGTCTACCGATTCCACCATTCGAGCATCCTTTCAAAGAAAGAGCGGAAAACGAGACTCGAACTCGCGACCCTAACCTTGGCAAGGTTATGCTCTACCAACTGAGCTATTTCCGCGTTTACGGGTGCAAATGTAGGGAGTTTTATAATAAGCTCCAAACATTTCTCCCGTTTTCTTTACAAAAAAATATATTTTATCGACCTAAAAGGCTTTTTTCAGCTTGTTCTACTGCTGAGAAGTTAAACCCTTTCGATATTTCTTCCATTAAACCGACTATTTTATCATTGCATAAATTACCTATACTTCCAGCATGGGTATGATGCACCTGTTTGTTATGAGTAAATTTGCCAGCTTCAATATCCAATCCTACTTTCTTATAAGCATCACGGAAAGGCATACCTTCTGCTGCCAGACGGTTAACTTCTTCCACACTGAATATATACAGATATTTATCATCGTCCAATATATGCTCATTTACCTTTATCTTATCCATAATGTAAGCAGACATACGCAGACAATCTTTCAATTCTTCGAATGCGGGAAGGAAAACCTCTTTGATAATTTGCAAATCACGGAAATATCCGGAAGGAAGATTATTCATTATCATCATAATCTGCTGAGGGAGTGACTGCAACTTGTTACATTTTGCACGAGTCAACTCAAATACATCCGGATTCTTTTTATGAGGCATGATACTAGAACCTGTGGTACATTCGTCGGGGAGCTTCACAAAGCCAAAGTTCTGGCTGCTGAACATACAAGCATCAAAAGCCATTTTCGAAATGGTTCCGGCGATAGAGGCCAATGCAAATGCCACATTGCGCTCCATCTTTCCACGTCCCATCTGAGCATAAACCACATTATAATTCATTGAGTCGAATCCCAAAAGGCGGGTCGTCATTTCGCGATCGAGCGGGAAAGATGAACCATAACCGGCTGCCGAACCTAAAGGATTGCGGTTACACATTTTATATGCTGCCTGCAAAAACATCATGTCGTCAACCAGGCTCTCGGCATAAGCACCAAACCACAAGCCAAATGAAGAAGGCATAGCTATCTGCAAATGGGTATATCCCGGCATCAATACATCTTTATATTTATTACTCTGAGAAATCAATACATGGAACAAATCTTCCACAGCCTCAACAATCTGCTTAAGTTGCTCGCGAGTAAAGAGTTTCAAATCGACCAGTACCTGATCATTTCGCGAGCGCCCGCTATGTATCTTTTTTCCAACATCTCCCAACTTACGAGTCAGCATCAACTCTACTTGTGAATGTACATCTTCTATTCCATCTTCGATGACAAACTCGCCACGTTCGGCAGAAGCGTAAATATTCTTCAGTTCTGCCAATAAAACCTGCAACTCATCTGCCGACAACAGACCAATACTTTCAAGCATAGTAATATGAGCCATCGAACCTAAAACATCATGCTTAGCCAGATAAAGGTCCAGCTCACGGTCTTTTCCTACGGTAAAACGGTCTATTTCCTCATTTACCTGAACGCTTTTTTCCCAAAGTTTCTGAGCCATAGTTCTATTTTTTAATAAGGTATCATAGCTAACATATCCGCCAGTCTTTCTACTCCTTCCTGCAACGGTTTAGAAATCATAGCTTTCATAAACATATTCACTTCGGCACGAATGGTTACTTTAATTTTAGCCTCTGCTTCTGTTACCGGAAGTATTTGTATCCATAAATTCAATGGAACAGGAGTTTTGTCGCCTTCGAACTTAACACACTTCATCGGTTCACGTTCGATGATACGCAATGTCAAATTGATACCTTGTACTTTTAATGTTAATGAATCACGGTCGAAAGACAAGTCCTCTATTTTACCCCCAAACTTGTCTTTCATCATATCCAGACGGTCGCGCACTGATTCCAGATTGCTTAAATCCGACAATTTATTATATACCCGCTCTTGGCTATAAGGTATATGTTTTACTGTGCTTTCAAATTGTACCATAATCTTTTATAAAAAAAGAGCACGGATTACACAGAAAACACGGTTTGCTGACAAAAACCGTGCACTCCGTGTAATCCGTGCTCAGTATAATTATTTAATTTCAATTATTTTCCAGTCCAGTGTGCAGGATCTTCTCTCCAAGCCTGAAGAACCGGTATATCCTGTTCGTCAATATAATCAGTCTTCAAAGCTGCATCCAACACTGCATTGTAGTTGGTCAATGTTACCAGCTCTACTTTTGCATTCTTGAATGCTTCTGCTGATACATCGAAACCGTAAGTGAACGAAGCTACCATACCGATAACATCGCATCCATTACGACGAATAGCATCAACAGCCTTCAAGCTGCTGCCACCTGTAGAAATCAAATCTTCTACAACAACAACTTTCATACCCGGACGAAGTTCACCTTCAATCAAGTTTTCGAGTCCATGATCTTTTGGACTTGAACGTACATATACAAACGGGAGGTTCAATTCTTCTGCCACCAAAGCACCCTGAGCGATAGCTCCTGTTGCTACACCGGCAATAGCGTCTACCTCACCAAACTTTTCAAGAATAACGCGGCAAAGCTCCAACTTCACGAAATTACGTAATGCTGGATAAGACAAAGTCTTTCGGTTGTCGCAATAAATAGGCGATTTCCAACCAGAAGCCCAAGTAAACGGGTTAGCCGGCTGAATCTTTACGGCTTTTACTTTCAGCAATTTTTCTGCAAATAATCTTTCCAAAGCTTTCATAACCTTAATATATCTGATAAACGTTGGTGCAAAATTATGTAAATCCTACGTGATTAGGAAATATATGTGTATCTTTTTTTAGTTAAAGAAATCATTTTGTTTATCGGGCCCATGCCAAAGTCAACACACTAATCTTTATATTTTCCACTCCAAGCAGTGCGTCGGCACAAGCTACCAGCGTAGCTCCTGTAGTAAGAACATCATCAACCAGCAAAATATGTTTATCATGCAAGTTTGCAGCATGGGGTGTAGACAAAAACAGCCGGTCTACATTTTGCCAACGTGCATAACCGCTTTTGTGGGTTTGAGTCGCATTATTACGAGAGCGCACTACTGCATCTGTACAGAGAGGGATACCCGTTACACGTGATATACCCCGCGCCAGAAGCTCACTTTGGTTATATCCTCGCTGACGCAATCGGGAAGAGAACAAAGGAACCGGAAGCAGATAATCTATTCCTTCAAAAAAGCCAGAATCACACAATTCTCCAGCCATATATTCACCCATCTTGCAACAAAGTTTTTTCCGCGCATGATATTTCATGGCATATAAAATCTGAGCCACATCTCCTCCTTTTGCATAATAAAAAAGTGAAGAAGCACGAACAACCGGAAAACGTCCCCAAAAGCATTTCTCCATTTCATTACCTGAAGTATTACCTAAATGCGTATATGGTAATGACGAAAAACAGGATATACAAAGTCCGTCTTCGCTTTGCAAGAGTTTCTTCCCACACGACAGGCATAAGCGAGGAAAAAGGAAATCCCGTATGTCAGTCCATAAATTCATCAGGATCTTTCTGTTTAATATAGCGCAACACCTCATCTACTGTAAACCCTCTGCCTACAGCAAAACGAATAAGTTTTGTATTGCGTTCGTATTCGTTTTTCCCCGAAACAGTTTTACTCTTCTGACGCAACAGTTCTTTCAAGTTCTCACAGTATTCGGTTTCGTCTATTTCATCCAGACCTGCAGCAATATCTTCCGAAGAAAGTTGCTTCTGACGAAGTGCCTGAGCAATTTTCATCCTACCCCAACGCGCAAACCGATATTTATCGCGAACAAAAGCTTTACAAAAGCGCTGAGTATCCAGATAACGTTCTTTTTTCAAATGCTCCAGAATATGTTCTGTCACTACATCATCGGCTCCCCAAAGATTCAACTTAGATATTACTTCAGAAGGGCAATGTTCGGCCGTTGAGCAATATGCTTCGGCTTTATATTTCAATTCATCTTCGGTATATTCTTTCATGGTCTGAATGCTTTTATCATACGGTCGTTGCCAAACATATCTTTTTTTAATTCTACAGATTGATACCCCATTCCTTCAAGCAACTGCACTGTTTCTTTGCCATATGTCCGATTAATCTCATAATACAAAGTACCACCTGAAACTAAAATGTCACAACCTACTTCTGCTATCCGTCGGTAGAATAAGAGCGGATCACTATCCGGAACAAACAAAGCCAGTTCAGGCTCCCAATCCAATACGTTTCGCTCCATCCCGCTACGTTCTTTCTCTGTAATATACGGAGGATTGCTCACCAGAACATCGACATGAATATCCGGTAACGCAGTATCGAATATATCGACTTGAGCTAAAGTGATATCAACCTGGTTGAGAAGTTTATTCCGCCGGGCAATATCCAATGCTTTTTCTGACACGTCCCATGAAGTTATTTTACTTTGTTTTAATTTTTTGCCCAATACGATAGGTATACAGCCACTACCCGTTCCTACATCCAAAATCCGTACTCCGGCTTTATCTGTGTAATCCGAGATAATCCAGTCTATTAGTTCAGCAGTTTCGGGCCGAGGGATTAAGGCTCCAGGAGCCACTTCAAAAGGTAATCCACAGAAATCAACCTTACCCAATATGTATTGTAAAGGCTCATATCGTTTCAGGCGGGAAAGAATATCTTCCAGCCTGTCACACTCGTTCTTAGAAAAATTCATATCTTTGCCCGCATAGAGTTCCGTGGTGGACAGACAAAATACATCTGTCAATATCCACTTTGCCAATGCCGCTGTTTCCTCTTCCGGGTAAACTCCTGCAAGCGTCTGCCTGATGTAAGTATAAATAGGATGCATAGGTACAAATGTAAGAATAAAAAACAAACCGAATATGACAAAAGATGAAAAATATATCCGCCGCTGCATACAGCTGGCGCGTAACGGGATGTGCAATGCTGCACCCAATCCAATGGTAGGAGCCGTAATTGTCTGCAACGATCGTATTATCGGTGAAGGTTACCACGTACGTTGCGGAGAAGGCCATGCCGAGGTCAACGCAATCCGTTCTGTAAAAGATGAGAGCTTGCTTAAAAAATCTACTATTTATGTCAGTCTGGAACCATGCTCTCACTATGGGAAAACACCTCCTTGTGCCGATTTAATTATAAGTAAAGGAATTCCTCGCGTAGTAGTAGGATGTGTCGATCCTTTTTCACTTGTTTCAGGCAGAGGTATACAGAAATTAAGAGATGCCGGAATCGAGGTAACAGTCGGAGTTCTGGAGAATGAATGTCGGGCATTAATAAAACGTTTCGTAACTTTCAATATCCAGAAACGCCCATACATAACTTTAAAATGGGCAGAATCGGCAGACGGATTTATTGATGTGAATCGTGAAAGCGGCCAGCCTGTTATACTTTCTACCCCAATAACATCTATGTATGTACATAAGCAACGGGCAGAACATCAAGCTATCCTAGTCGGACGTAAAACAGCCTTACTGGATAACCCTTCACTCACAACACGCAACTGGTATGGTAAAAATCCTATCCGACTGGTTATAGATAAAGAGCTGACTCTGCCTTTGAACTTAAAATTATTCGACGGTAAGACCCCGACATGGGTATTTACAGCTTTAGAAAAAGAATCGACGACAAATATTATTTACTACAAACTGGATTTCAATCAGAATATTCTGCCACAAATATTACAAATATTATACGAAAACAAACTTCAGTCATTACTCGTAGAAGGAGGCAGTCAACTCTTGCAATCGTTTATTGACGAAGAAATATGGGATGAAATTTATATAGAATACTCTGAAGCACTACTCCATAAAGGAGTAAAACACCCTGTTGTTCCTGCAGGATATGGCAAACAGGTTTTGTCAAGAGATAAAAACACAATCATTCATTATGAAAAATAAGCACAAAAATATGCCAATTCACAGATAAAAAAGTTACGCTTATCCATAATTTTATATAAAACTTGATATAAAAGTTCCTATTCGAAAAAAAACTTTCTACTTTTGCAACTTGTAATCAAAGACAATTTTATAAATGAAAATAAAGTTTTTACCCATACTGCTAGTTAGCTTACTCGTCACGATGTCTGCAATGACTTCATGTCTGGACAATGATATTGAGCAGGTTACTTATAGTTCTGAAACAAGCATTACTTCATTCTCACTTGGTACACTGCATGTCAAGAGAGTTGGAAAAGACTCGAAAGGAGAAGATTCTACATATACGGATACCATTTCCATGGCAAATTATCCTTTCACCATCAATCAGGCTATGAGAACCATTGAGAATAAAGATTCACTTCCTGTTGGAACTGATATCTCAAGAGTGCTCACAAAAATCACAGCTGACACTGATTATATTCTGTATGGTAAAATCGATTCAGAAGGAGCTGAAGCCAAAGATACTCTCTGGACTTCAAGCGATTCTATCAACTTTGCATTTGCTCCAACAGAAGGACTTTCCTTCAAAGTTTTGGCTTATAGCGGCGTAATGGGTAAGGCTTATCGTGTAAAAATCAATGTTCACAATCAGGAACCTGACTCTTTACAATGGACAAAAGAACCCATCGGAGCAGGATTTACTTCCGGCACTTTAATCAAACAAAAAGCAGTTTATGCCAATGATAAGATTTATGTATTCGGAACTACACAGAATGGCAAACAGGTAGTTGAATACACGTCTGTTTCAAACGGAACGCCTGGAACATCATGGACAACAATTAATTTGCCTGATGCTACAGATACTTACTCTGCAACACTTTGCCAAGGTAATATTTACTTCCTCGTAGAACAGGTTTTGTATAAACTGACAGATAATGGTTACGAAGCGTCTTCGGTTTCTAATTTGTCTCAACTTATTGCTGGCATAGACAATCTGTTATATGCACGCACTGCCAAAGATGAATCGTATGTATATGATGTACAAGCCAATAGTGGAACAACAGAAAATTATAATATAACAGATTTTCCTAGCAAAGGTACAAGAACATTATCGGTAAATATTCCGGTTTCTTACAATACCAGCCTGACCCGTGCTGTCGTTATGGGATATAATACAGAAAAAGCAGATGGTTCTGGTATCGTTTCTACACGCCTGACAAACGATAATACATGGAGCACTTATAATTATGAAGAAGCAGACACATTCAGATGCCCGAATATTGTTGATCCTTCATTGATTTATTATAACAAGAAGCTATATGTATTCGGCGGTGAAATTACAAGTAAAGATTATACAGACTATAAGAATCCGTTCAGTACACTCTTCTGTTCTACAGATAACGGTCTGACATGGGAAACCGTTAAAGAAGATATGACATTTGCTACAGAAGGTACATCTTTCGTAGAATTGTATAACAGAGGAAAAGTTAAGGGTGAAGGAAGTTATTCGTGTGTTGTTGACAAAGATAACTTTATTTGGATAATCTGGAACAACGGATACATGAGTAGAGGACGAATTAACCATTTTGGATTCCTTCCTAAATGGGAATAATACATTTATAATCCGAAAGCTATGCTATATAAAGACCAAGTGGATAAGACACGAATCCCCGCCCACATCGCCATCATCATGGATGGAAACGGGCGATGGGCAAAACAGCGAGGACTAGTTCGTTCGCTCGGACATCAGGCGGGTGCAGAAACTGTTCATGTCATTGCAGAAGAAGCATCAAATCTGGGAGTAAAATATCTCACACTTTATACTTTTTCTACCGAGAACTGGAATCGCCCAGCAGACGAAGTAGCAGCATTAATGAGTCTTCTGATAGATTCTATCGAAGAAGAAACCTTTATGAAAAACAATATCAGTTTCCGTATTATTGGAGAAACTGAAAAATTACCAGCCGATGTACTGAATCGTCTGAATCAATGTGTACAACGAACTTCAAAAAACACCGGTATGTGTCTGGTATTGGCATTGAGTTATTCTTCAAAATGGGAAATAACCAAGGCAGTCAAAGAAATATCAGAGAAGGTGGCTTGTGGAGAACTGAATATAAATGATATAACCGATCAAACGGTCAGCCAATATCTGGCAACCAACTTTATGCCTGATCCCGACCTGCTGATACGGACAGGAGGAGAAATCCGCCTCAGCAACTATATGCTATGGCAATGTGCCTATTCCGAACTTTATTTTTGCGATACATTCTGGCCTGACTTCAAGGAAGAAGAATTATGTAAAGCAATCTGTGATTATCAACGAAGAGAACGCCGATTTGGCAAAACAAGTGAACAAATATTGAAGTAAAAAATGCGATACTGTCTTTCTATCATTCTATTGGCTTTGGCTTGCATTTTCAGCTATTCAACTGTTAATGCACAAGAAAATAACAAAACAGAAAACGACCAGCCGGTAATTTTGTATAATGGAACACCCAAAAAGTATGAAATTGCCGACATAAAAGTTACAGATATTGAAAACTACGAAGACTATGTCTTGATTGGAATCTCAGGACTTGCCGTAGGACAGACAATCACTGTACCGGGTGATGACATTACCAGTGCTATCAAACGCTACTGGCGTCACGGGTTATTCTCTGATGTTAAAATCACAGCAGAAAAAATAGAAGACAATAAAATCTATCTGTATATCCATTTGTCTTTACGCCCACGTATTACTGATATCCGATTCCACGGAGTAAAGAAAAGCGAACGTGAAGACTTGCAGGCAAAATTGGGTATGGCAAAAGGAAGCCAGGTTACTCCTAACCTGATAGACCGTGCAAAGATCATTATCAAAAGACATTTCGATGATAAAGGTTTCAAAAACGCAGAAATCAATATCGTAGAAAGCGAAGATCCTGCAAACAAGGAACAGGTATATGTTGATGTAAACATCGATAAGAAAGATAAAGTAAAAGTCCACAAGATTACAATCGATGGCAACAGTGTACTGACAGACAAGAAATTGAAGCGCGTTATGAAAAAGACCAATGAAAAAGGAAAACTGGTCAACTTATTCCGTGCCAAGAAGTTCATCGATGAAAGATACCAAGAAGACAAGCAGAAGATCATAGACAAATATAATGAGCTGGGATATCGTGATGCAATCATCGAGATAGACAGCGTTACTCCCTATGATGAAAAGACAGTAGATGTCTACATGAAGATTTATGAAGGTAACAAATATTATCTGCGAGATATTACATGGGTAGGTAATACAGTTTATCCTTCAGACCTCCTGAATGAACAACTTCGAATGAAGCGAGGAGATGTATACAACCAGAAACTGTTGAACGACCGTATCAGTAACGATGAAGATGCTATCGGCAACAATTATTACAACCGTGGTTACGTATTCTATCACCTTGATCCGGTAGAAGTAAATATCGACGGTGACTCTATCGACTTGGAAATGCGTATCGTAGAAGGTCCACAGGCAAGTATCAGTCATGTACGTATCAACGGTAACGACCGATTGTATGAAAATGTAGTCCGCCGTGAACTTCGTACCCGTCCGGGAGACTTGTTCAGTAAAGAAGCTCTTGAACGTTCTTACCGTGAAATTGCACAGATGGGACACTTCAATCCGGAAAACATCAAACCAGATGTTCAGCCAAATTACGAAAATGGAACGGTTGATATTAACTGGGGACTTGAATCAAAAGCAAACGACCAGGTAGAATTCTCAGCTGGTTGGGGACAAACAGGTATTATTGGTAAATTGAGTTTGAAGTTTACAAACTTCTCATTTGCAAACTTGTTCCGCAAGAATGATAACTTCCGTGGATTCCTTCCACAAGGTGACGGTCAGACATTGACCATCAGTGGACAAACCAACGGACAGTACTACCAGTCATACAGTATATCATTCCTTGATCCCTGGTTTGGTGGAAAACGTCCTAATTCATTGTCTGTATCAGCATTCTACTCTGTACAGACAGACGTCAGCAGTCAGTATTACAACTCTGCATATATGAACAACTACTATAACTACTTAAGTGGATATGGAAACTACTATGGTGGTTATTATGACAATTACGAATCATATTACGACCCTGACAAGTCTATTAAGATGTTCGGATTGTCATTAGGTTGGGGTAAACGTCTACGCTGGCCGGACGACTACTTTACATTAATGGCAGAATTATCTTACCAGCGATTCATGTTGAAAGACTGGAGCTATCTGTATATCATGCTGAACAACGGACAGTACATGAATACCGGTAACTGTAACAGCTTAAGCCTGAACCTGACATTATCACGTAACTCAACCGATAACCCGATATTCCCGCGTTACGGTTCTGAATTCAGCGCTTCTTTGCAGATTACTCCGCCTTACTCATTGTTCAGTAAGAAAGATTATTCTACTTATGGAAAGAATAATTATGATGAAGCAGCCAGCATGTATAAGTGGATTGAATACCACAAATGGAAATTCAAAGCAAAAACTTATACAGCCCTGATGGATATCCAGAAATGTCCGGTTATCATGACACGTACAGAGTTTGGTATTCTAGGACACTTCAACAAATACAAACGCTCACCGTTTGAAACATTCTATGTAGGTGGTGACGGTATGACAGGATATAGTTACAACTACGCTTCAGAAACAATCGCATTGCGTGGTTACGAAAACGGATCTTTAACTCCGTACGGTAGTGAAGGTTATGCTTACATCCGCCTGGGAGCTGAATTACGTTATCCGTTGATGTTGGAAAATTCAACAAGTATCTATGCTTTGGGATTTGTAGAAGCAGGTAACGCTTGGAATGATGTAAGTAACTTCAACCCGTTCCAGTTGAAACGTTCTGCCGGAGTAGGTGTACGTATCTTCCTGCCGATGATTGGTATGATGGGTATTGACTGGGCTTATGGTTTCGATAAGATCAACGGTTCTACTCAATATAGCGGAAGCCAGTTCCACTTCATCATCGGACAAGAGTTCTAATGCAGACAAACCAATTTAATGAAGAATAGAAGAATGAGAAATGAAGAATCCAAAGCTATGGCTAACAGCCAGTTCTTCATTTATCATTCTTCATTACATTTAAAAACAACATTGCTTATGAAAAAAGTTTTCTTTCTAGCAGCATTGCTTGTGTGCAGTATAGCAGCACAAGCTCAGCGATTTGCTTTGGTGGATATGGAGTATATCCTGAAACAAATCCCTGCCTATGAACAAGCAAACCAGCAAATGGAAAGCCTGTCAAAACAATGGCAAAGTGAAGTAGAAGCTAAAGCTCAAGAAGCGAAAACAATGTATGATGAGTATCAGAAAAACGCTTCTAACTTATCAGCTACTCAAAAAACCACACAAGAAAATGCCATTATCGCCAAAGAAAAAGAAGCAGCAGATTTACGGAAAAAGTATTTTGGTCCCGAAGGTGAAGGCATGAAAAAACGTCAGGAACTGATTACTCCTATTCAGGATGCCATATACAATGCTATCAAAGATATTGCAACACAAAAAAATTATGATGCAGTAATCGACCGAGCATCAGCACAAAGCATGATTTTTGCTTCTCCACGTATAGACATCAGCAACGAAGTGCTCGCTAAATTAGGATATTCAAATTAATTTTATACTTTTGCAAAGTCAAAGAAAGACAGCAAATAAAAAACGGAAATAAATTAATAACAAATAGAAATAATAAGATTATGTTGAAAAAAATTGCTTTATTACTTTTACTTATCGCTCCTATGAGCGTATTCGCACAGAAGTTCGCACACTTCAAGTCTATGGACATTATCCCTGTAATGCCAGAATATACAAAAGCTCAGACAGACATTCAGGCATTGCAGAAACAGTATGAAGACGAAATCAAACGTGCTTCTGATGAATTCAACAAAAAGTTTGCTGAATATCAACAAGAACAGAAAACTCTTCCACAAAATATCCAGGAACGTCGTCAGAAAGAATTACAAGAGCTGTCTGACAAAGGAATGCAGTTCCAGCAAGATGCACAGCAACAGTTGCAAAAAGCTTATGCAGATATGATGGAACCTATCTATAAGAAACTGGAAGATGCAGTAAAAGCAATCGGTGCAGCTGGTGGTTATACTTATGTATTCGACCTGAACCGTACAGATATTCCTTACATCAACGACACTATGTCTAAGGACGTTACAAATGATATCAAAACAAAATTAGGTATCAGCCTGACAGCTGTTCCTGCAGCAGCACCAGCAGCAGCTCCTGCTCAATAAGAAATACGTTTTCAACGTAACAAAATAAAGTTGTCATTGGCTCTCACCTCCAGCCAAAAGGGTGAGGTCAATGACAATTATTTTTTCACACTTAATCAAGTCATATCCATGCTTTCTGCCACAGGACCAATCGGAGTATTTGATTCCGGATATGGAGGGCTAACAATCCTTGATAAAATCCGTGAATTACTGCCTCAGTACGATTATATCTATCTGGGGGACAATGCCCGCACCCCATACGGAACAAGATCATTCGAAGTTGTTTATGAATTTACACTGCAAGCTGTACGCAAGCTGTTCGATTTAGGCTGCCCATTAGTCATTCTGGCCTGCAATACAGCTTCGGCAAAGGCCCTGAGAAGTATTCAGGAAAACGATCTTCCACATATAGATGCAACCCGTAGAGTTTTGGGAGTAATCCGTCCTACAGCAGAATGTATCGGTGACATCACAGTTTCGCGCCATGTTGGCTTGCTTGCCACAGCCGGAACAGTAAAATCCCAGTCATACCCGATAGAACTGCATAAGCTCTTTCCGGATATACAACTCACTGGTGTAGCCTGTCCGCTTTGGGTTCCGCTAGTGGAAAACAACGAATTCAACTCTCCGGGAGCAGATTATTTTGTACAGGAATATATTAATCAACTTTTGGAACAAGATCCGAAAATAGATACCATCATCTTAGGCTGTACACACTATCCCTTGCTGATAGAGAAAATACGTCAGTTCACCCCCCCACATATCCGTCTGGTAGCTCAAGGAGAATACGTAGCAGCCAGTTTAAAAGATTACCTCCGCCGTCACTCGGAGATAAGAACACGTTGCACAGCAGGCGGAACCTGTGAGTTTCTCACAACCGAATCTGTTGAAAAGTTTCAGGAAGCAGCATCCATCTTCCTGCATCAGAAAGTACATGTAAAAAGTATTACACTAGAATAATACCTGATAAATAGAATCATTCCTAACCTAATATCATACAATAATGAACACATTCGCCCCGTTTGCACGCCCGATGTATATCATGGCAAAACCAGTGGGTTCTCTTTGCAACCTGGCATGCCATTACTGCTACTACCTGGAGAAGGCTAAACTTTACCAGGACAACCCCAGGCAGATAATGACAGATGAACTATTGGAAAAGTTTATCAAAGAATATATCGAAAGTCAGACTATGCCACAAGTCCTCTTCACCTGGCATGGTGGAGAAACACTGATGCGCCCACTCGACTTCTATAAGAAGGTAGTTGCCTTACAAAGAAAATATGCAGGAGGCAGAACAATCGACAACTGTATTCAGACCAACGGAACTCTCCTGACCGATGACTGGTGCCGTTTTTTCCACGACAATCACTGGCTGGTAGGTGTTTCTATTGACGGGCCGCAGGAGTTTCACGACGAATACCGGAAGAACAAGCAGGGAAAACCTTCATTTGTAAAAGTAATGCAAGGTATCAACCTGTTAAACAAACATCAGGTAGAATGGAATGCACTTGCAGTAGTAAATGATTTCAATGCCGACTATCCTCTCGATTTCTATCACTTCTTTAAGGAAATAGGGTGCCGATACATACAGTTTACTCCCATTGTAGAGCGTATATTCCAACATTCCGACGGACGTTATCTGGCCTCGGTAGAGGAAGGAGCAACAGAAACCGTAACCGATTTTTCCGTCACTCCCGAACAATGGGGAAACTTTCTCTGTACCATTTTCGATGAATGGGTACGAAATGATGTCGGCGAATATTTTATACAATTATTCGATGCTACACTTGCCAACTGGGTAGGTGAGCAACCTGGAGTTTGCTCTTTGGCAAAAAATTGTGGCCATGCCGGAGTAATCGAATTCAACGGCGATGTATATGCTTGCGACCACTTCGTATTTCCACAGTACAAATTAGGAAACATTTATTCAAAATCGCTGGTAGAAATGATGTACAGTGAAAAGCAATTACAGTTCGGCCGGGATAAATCTGAGAAACTGCCGACACAATGCAAGGAATGTCAGTATCTCTTTGCATGCAACGGAGAATGTCCCAAAAACCGTTTTTGCAAAACAGCTTCCGGAGAAACCGGGCTAAATTACTTATGCAAAGGTTACTATCAGTATTTCGACCATGTAGCTCCTTACATGGATTTTATGAAAAAAGAATTATTGGCTCAGCGTCCACCTGCCAATATCATGGAAGCTATCAGAAAAGGCACATTATAACCAAAGCCGAAAGACTTATCATTCACTAATAAAGATATAACGGGCTCATGCTATTTAGATGACAAAGTTCCTCTCAAAATGTCGGCATGAGCCCTGTTTTTTTTGTACAAACTCGACGAACCTTCGTACAAAAAAAATTAAAAATTCTCGATGTTTTCAGTAAAAGATGCTGTTGTTTTTTGCAAAGTATGCACAGAAAAAATAAAATATCCTCTTTATACTTTTTTCATTGGAGAATAATGTATAAAGAGGATATTGCAATGTAATAATAATAGAAATTATTTCTTTTTCAACTCATCGGCAGGAACTATACGATAAAGCTTGTCGCTAGGACGAATACGGTCGGGTACCTTAAACGAAACATGTACCCCCTTCTTTACCACATCTACCGGTTTCAGGTCAACACGTGCTTCTTCCAAAGTAACATACATGGCTCCCGTAGTAGGACCTGTAATCAGAAGTTTATCTCCAACTTTTATTTCGGAAGCTTCGATCAGGAATTCAGCTACCCCGATATTCGAGAAATATTTGATACCACGTCCGGCATATACCTTACGTTCGGTAGCCTCCGAACCATAGTTTTTGCTCCATTCACCCAGACGTTGTCCCAGATAATAACCGTTCCAGAATCCACGGTTGAATACAGTCTTGAGACGCGTATCCCAGTCAGCTTTCTTCTCTTCGGTAAAAGTACCTTCCAGATACGAGCGTATAGCCTCCTTATAACATTCCACTACAGTTCGCACATACTCAGGTCCACGTGCACGACCTTCGATTTTGAACACCCGTACTCCAGCCTCTATCATCTCATCCATGAAATGAATAGTCTTCAAGTCCTTGGGCGACATGATATACTGGTTATCTATTTCCAGTTCAATATCGCTTTCCTTATCCTTCACAATATACGAACGACGGCATACCTGCATACAAGCTCCACGGTTTGCCGAAGCATTCAATTCATTCAAGCTCAGATAACATTTACCCGATACGGCCATACATAAAGCTCCGTGACAGAACATTTCGATACGTACAGGCTGCCCCATAGGTCCCGTAATATGCTGTTCCTGAATAGCATCATAAATTTTACGTACTTGCTTCAGATTCAATTCACGGGCCAAGACTACTACATCGGCAAACTGCGAATAAAATTTCAAAGCTTCCGCATTACTGATATTCAGCTGAGTAGACAAATGTACCTCCTGTCCTATCTGATTACAGTATGCCATGACAGCTACGTCGGCAGCAATCACAGCGCTAATACCGGCTTCTTTTGCAGCATCTACAATTTTCCGCATCAGAGCCAGATCCTCATCATAAATAATAGTATTTACCGTAAGGTAGCTTTTCACCCCATTCTCGTCACATACTTTCGCAATCTCACGCAAGTCGTCAACAGTAAACGTATTTGCAGAACGGGCACGCATATTCAGGCTTTCAATGCCGAAATAGATAGAATCTGCTCCTGCATGAATAGCCGCAGCCAGCGACTCTCGAGAGCCGACCGGTGCCATAATTTCGAAGTCCTTTATTGAGTAATTCATCTTTTCTTATTGGTTTCGGATGCAAAGGTAACGAATTTCCGGCAAACACACGAACAAGCGGACAGAAACCCCTGAACGATCTTTCTAAAACAGTACATAAATAAAGCATACATATAGTGCCAGCATGCAGAAAGTAGAAAAACGAACAAAAAATATTACTTTTTATTACATCTTATATGAATTATTTTATATTTTTGTCGCTCAACAAAAAACATAAGGCAAAAAGGCACAAAAACTTTTAAAAAACATCAATGTTTTTCATCGGGATGAAAACAGAAAAACATAAGGCATAATGTTAAGAAAGAACCGAGAAATTATATTAAACAAAAATCATTAAGAGAGAGATTTATGAGTAAATTCTTATCACTGCTATGCAGCTTGCTAATCTGTGTAGCGACTTACGCACAGGAAATTACTGTGAACGGAAAAGTTACGGCCAACGGCGAAGAGATGCCGGGAGTAACAGTGGCAGTCAAAGGAGGAACACATGGTACAATTACCTCCATAGACGGTAGTTATTCACTACAAGTTGAAGCAAAAAGCACACTGGTGTTCTCATTCATCGGATATGAAACCGTAGAAATGCCGGTAAAAGGACAAAAAGTCATCAACGTTGATTTGAAGGAATCTTCTATAGCCATGGAAGAAGTAGTTATTGCCGTGCCATATGGTACTGCCAAAAAATCTACTTTTACAGGTTCTGCCAGCGTTATCGACAAGAAAATTGTAGCAGCTTCACAGGTTTCAAGTGTATCAAAAGCATTACAGGGAACAGTAGCAGGTTTGCAGTCATTCTCTACAAGCGGACAGCCGGGAGAAGATGCTAACATTTACATTCGTGGTGTAGGTTCTGCCAATGCATCTCAGACACCGTTATATGTAGTCGATGGTGTTCCGTATGATGGTAAATTGTCTTCTATTTCTTCACAGGATATCGCTTCAGTTACAGTTCTGAAGGATGCCGCTGCTGCCTCTCTTTACGGTTCTCGTGCAGCAAACGGTGTTATCATGATTACAACGAAGCAAGGACAGAACGGTTCTGCTCCGACAATTCAGTTATCAGCAAAATATGGTTTCTCAAGCCGTGCCGTACGCGATTACGACCAGTTGAGTACAAACGATTATTTTATGCTGCAATGGGAAGCTTTGCGCAACAGCTATATTGACAACGGATCAGACCCTGTTGAAGCAGCACAAAAAGCTTCTTCTATCGTTGCTACTACACAAACAGGAGGTCTGGGTATTAATCCTTACGGAACAAATTATCCGCAGCCTGTAGGAACAGACGGAAAAATTGTAGCCGGCGCAACTCCTCTGTGGAACGACAGTTGGGAAGATGCCCTGACACAAGACGCTCACTATACAGACTTGAATGCAAGTGTTTCAGGAGGTAGTGAAAAAACTAAATATTATTTTTCTTTAGGCTACCTGGACGATCAGGGTGCTTACATCTGTTCAGGATTCAAGCGTTACAACTTGCGTTCTAACATCACAACCGATCTGCGTAAATGGTTACAGGTCGGACTGAATGTAGCAGCCAGCCATTCTATACAAAATTACCCGAAGCAGAATGATACAGCTATCGGCAATATTGTATTGGCGGCACGCGACATTCCTTCTTTCTATCCTGTTTATGAACGTGATATGACAACAGGAGAATATATCCTGGATGAAAATGGAAACCGTGTTTACGATTATGGTACTTACCGTAAAGGTTCATACAACGGTTATAACTTCGCACAGTCTATGCTGTACGACAAGAAAGAGTACAAGCGTGATGCTGCATCTATACGTGGTTACTTGCAAATTACTCCGATCGAAGGTTTAAGCTACAAAATGTCTTTGAACATTGACTATGATAGCAAGTTTACTCACAACTACAACAACCCAACCTACGGTAAACAACCGTTGACAGGTAGTGTAGAAAAAGGAAACGACCGTACTACCGGTATGACATACAACAACGTTATCAACTGGAACCATACTTTCAAAGAAGATCATGATGTTCGTCTGATGGCAGGTCAGGAATATTACGAATTTAACACATCAAATTTCAGCGGATCAAGAACGGGTGTCATTACTGACGGTTATTTTGAACCAGATGTAGCTTCTACATTGAGCAGCTTCGGTGGAAACAGCGACCAGTACAAATTGCTGAGTTTCTTCGGAAGTGCCGAATATTCTTATAAGAGCAAATATTTTGTATCGGCTTCAGTTCGTACCGACGGTTCTTCACGTTTCCATCCGGATCATCGCTGGGGTACTTTCTGGTCATTCGGAGGTTCATGGAAAATCTCACGTGAGAAATTCCTGGAAGAAGCAAGCAATAACTGGCTGAGCAACCTGACCCTTCGTGCAAGTTACGGTGCACAAGGTAATGACAATGTAGGTTACTATGCATATAAGGCTCTCTATTCAATCGGCAGCTCACTGGGTGAGTCTACTCTGCACGCATCACGTTTGGAAACTCCGGAATTGAGCTGGGAAACAAACTTGAACTTAAACGTAGGTTTGGATTTTGGATTTTGGAGCAACCGTTTGAACGGTACTATCGAATTCTTCCAACGTTCTTCTAAAGATTTGTTGTTTGCCCGCGACCTGGTTCCTTCAAGTGGATTCTCAAGTATCGATGCCAACATCGGTAAACTGAAGAACTATGGTTGGGAATTTACAATCAGTGGTACTCCAGTTATGACAAAAGACTGGACTTGGAAACTGAGCTTGAATGCAACTACTTATAAGAATGAAATCGTAGAACTGCCAACCGATGTTATGTGGCAGAGCTCAAAGAAATGGGTAAAAGGTGGCTCATTATATGATTTCTGGTTGTATGAATGGGCTGGTGTAAATCCGGAAAACGGTAAACCACAGTGGTATTACACCGCAGAAGATGGCAGCCGTCAGGTAACCGAAGACTACTCTAGCCTGACACCAGACGATAAGGTGAAGGTAGGCAGCTCACTGCCTAAGTTGAGTGGTGGTTTCCAGTCAGATCTTAGCTGGAAAAACCTGTCATTATCTATGCTGTTCTCTTATGCAATCGGAGGTAAGCTGTATAACAACGACAAGATTAGCATGATGAGCGTAAAAGGTGGAAACGGTAGCTCTATGAGTGAAGATATGCTGAACCGCTGGACACCGGAAAACCGATACACAGACATCCCACGTCTGTCGTACAACCAGACAAGCTATTTCACAAGCAGTTCAAGCCGCTGGTTGGTAAACCGCTCATTCCTGCGTTTGAAAACTGTTACATTAAGCTATACTTTGCCTAAAAACTGGATACATTTTGCCACACTGAAAGATGCCAGCATCTTCGTTCAGGGAGAGAACCTGTTGACATTCAGTCACCAGCAAGGTCTTGATCCTGAACAGCCTATCAGCGGTGTCGTATCATACCGCTATCCGGCAATGAAAACATTCTCATTTGGTATTAATGTAACCCTTTAATAAATAGACTAGATATGAAATTCAATTATAAAAATATATGCCTTGCCGCACTGGCTGCTTGCTCTGTAACAGCCTGTGACCTAGATACAGCTCCTACAACTTCACTTGAAGCAAATGCTGTATTCAAAAATCTGGAAAACGCTGACCGTGTAATCAGAGGATCCTGGAACTATATCTTTAATTCCGGTTCTACTTACGCATCTATCGGATATGGAGCTATCATGATCAATGATGATTTTGCAGGTTCGGATGTCGTAAGAACAACCAGCTATGGTTATTCTTCCAGTTATAATCTGACCAATGGTTACGGACGTGGAGAAATAAACGATGTAATGTGGGACATGGTTTACGACCCGATTAACAACTGTAATGCTGTTATCAAAAATATCGACGGTATTTCAGGAGATCAGACAGAAAAGAATCGCATCAAGGGACAAGCTTATGCTACTCGTGGTTTCTTGTACATGTTACTGGCAAGCCATTATTCTTTCGCTATCGATAAAGATCCGGATGCTGTTTGTGTACCTATCTATACAGAACCAACCGACTACGATATGGCGACAACCGGAAAGCCGGCTGCAAGTGTATCGGAAGTATACGAACAGGCATTAAACGATTTGAAATGGGGTTACGACCTGATTCCGGAAGATTACAATCGCGGTTCGAATGCAACAGATCAGTACAAAATCGACCATACTGTTGTAACCGGTCTGAGAGCACGTGCAAGCTTATATGCACGTAAGTGGGAAGATGCATACAAATATGCAGATGAGGCTATGAAGCTGAAAAATAGCTACCTGATGAGCGAAGCGGAATATAAGTCAGGTTTCAACAACGCACTGAACAAAGAATGGATGTGGGGATACTCTTGTACGTTGGATGATAACCTTCCAGCTTATAACTTCTATTATAAAGATACAACAACTCCAGGTGGTGGTTATACAAACTTCAACACAGACCCTTACTTCAAGGAACTGTTTGATAAAAATGACTACCGTAGAGATCTGTTTAAATGGGGCTTGAATACAGGTTACGGCGAGTGTGCCATGCTTAACTATAAATTCCTGTTCGCTGATATCAATAATATGTTAGGAGATGTCATCATGATGCGTGTGGCAGAAATGTACCTGATCAAGACAGAAGCAGCTGCACATATCAGTGGAAAAACTGGTGAAGCACAGACACTTCTGAAAGAACTTCGTGATGCCCGCATGAAAGAGGGATTCGAATCGCCAGCCGTTACCGCTACTGGTGATGAACTGTTGAAAGAAATCTGGCTGGAACGCCGTAAAGAGCTGTGGGGAGAAGGTTTCTCACTGACCGATATCATCCGCAACCAGCAATCAGTAGAACGTAAGAAATTTGAGAAGTACGCAATGGCAGATATTACACACGACAGCAAAGGCCAGGAAATAAGAACTCCAAAACTGGATGAAAACGGTGATGTAATATTAGCTCCGGAAGATGCAAGTGACGAGTATAAAGAAAAAAATTGTATGCTTATCAGCGGACATCCTACATTGAAGTTCCCTGACGGTTCTGATTTCGAAGTGAACAGCAAATATTACCTGTTCCGTATCACAGAAAAAGAAGAACTGCAAAATCAAAATCTGTACAACGATCATCCTAAATTGAGCATCTACCGATAAGTGGTAGTTCAAACAATACTTAATCCTCCCAGACGAAAGGTAATCCTTCCGGTTTGGGAGGATTTCTTTTATTTATTAATTTTGCAGCGATATTCAACAATCTGTTTATAATTGTACTCAAATTTTTACCTGCACTGCTTGCAGTGAAACCCTATAAAACATTACGATGAAAATAAGAAATATTGATCTGGGCGACAAGCCTGTATTGCTTGCTCCTATGGAGGACGTGACAGACCCCGCATTCCGCTTGCTGTGCAAAGAATTTGGAGCAGACATGGTATATACCGAATTTGTATCGAGCGATGCCTTGATTCGCTCAGTTGGAAAAACCATGTTAAAACTGAACATCAGTGATGCAGAACGTCCTGTTGCCATTCAGATATATGGGAAAGATACTGATACCATGGTAGAAGCTGCCCGTATTGTGGAACAAGCCAATCCAGATATTCTGGACTTGAATTTCGGTTGCCCGGTAAAACGTGTAGCAGGTAAAGGAGCTGGTTCCGGAATGTTGCAGAATGTTCCGAAAATGCTGGAGATAACCAAGGCTGTTGTTGATGCCGTAAAAATTCCGGTAACGGTAAAGACCCGTCTGGGATGGGATGCGGAACACAAAATCATCGTCGAACTGGCAGAACAGCTGCAAGACTGTGGTATCGAAGCTTTAACCATACACGGACGTACACGAGCACAAATGTATACAGGTGAAGCCGACTGGACACTGATCGGTGAGGTCAAGAATAACCCACGTATGCATATTCCTATTATCGGTAATGGCGATGTTACAACTCCACAGCGTGCACAAGAATGCTTCGACCGTTACGGAGTGGATGCCATTATGATAGGCCGTGCCAGCTTCGGACGCCCATGGATATTCAAAGAAGTAAAACATTACCTGAAAACTGGAGAAGAACTTCCTCCTTTGTCATTCAAATGGAAAATGGACGTCTTACGCCGTGAAGTACAAGATAGTGTCAATCTGCTCGACGAACGCCGGGGTATTCTTCATGTCCGCCGTCATCTGGCTGCATCTCCATTGTTTAAAGGCATTCCTAATTTTAAGGATACACGTATAGCCATGCTTCGCGCAGAAACATTGCCGGAGCTGAACGGAATACTCGATCATATAGAAAGCACTTTCGGAGGAGAATAATAGAACAGTTTATCCCATCAGCTTAAAAACTGGTGAGATAAACCATCTTTTATACATCAATGTAGCAAGCTGGTAAACAAAGAATGCCGATACAAAACCTACGATGGCATCTATCAGATAATGCGCCTGAATATATACAGTAGCGCAGCAAAGAAGAATATAGAAAGGAGCCAGCACATAAGCCAGTTTCTTGTTTACACGCCATGCCATTATCATTACAATAGTAGATATTCCTACATGTGAACTGGGAAAAGCTGCGGTAGGACGTTCTCCAACTTCCTGTGAAGCCTCGACAAGCTGATAGAAGAAACCGTGCTCAAAGCCCGGACCAGGTATCAGATAATCATTGGTATTAAAGTAGTCCCCAATAGCAGGGAAAATGCAGGCGTTTACCTTATCCATCCCGATAGCCGGGAAATAGAACTGAGGTCCTGCTACGGGTAACATTATATAGACAAAATAATAAATGAAAAATGAGGTAACCAGTACGAAACAAATCTTTTCGAACCATTCAAACCGGTTCAGAAAATAATATACCACTACCACCAGTATCATCGGATAATAAAAGAAGTAGCCCATATTGAAAGGTTCACTGAACCATATGGAAGGACAGAGCTTGCTGAATTCAACAGCAGGCTGACAGCCAAACAATATCTGCTCAGCATGAGCAAATAAATAATCCAGGTTAGGGAACAGACGGTTAAACTCAAACGTATCCGGATACCAGTAAGCGAGCAGACTCATCTGTACAGCCATACGGACAAAAGCCGTCAGACGACAGGGAAAAGCCTGATACAGAAATATCAGGACAAACGTCAGAATAACAATACCCAGACGCTCCAGCAGCATCATGCCCGGATGATCCATACGAGGAAAAAGCAATAAAATCAGCAAAGATGTTAAAGCATTGTATATCAAGCTAATTGTTTCTACTGCAAACAATCCCCTTCCACTATCTACACGTTCAAACAATTTTATAGCCATTTCTCCTTTTTATACCATGCAATAATCTCTTTTACACCTCTCTCTAACGGGTATTCTGCCCGATAGCCTAATTCTTTTTCCAATGGAGTAATATCACATTGCCAGTTACGCTGCTTCATTATTTTATACTTATCCAGATTCAATGTGCTCGATTTATGAAACAGTCGGGCTATGTTTTCAGCAAAGAAAGATATTACTTTAAGCAAAGCCAACGGACATGTAAAACGTATCAACCACGGATTGCCTAACTCTTTTTGGATTAAATCAGAAAATGTCCGGCTATTATATACATATCCGTCACTTACAAAATAAGCTCTGCGCACTACTTTCTTATCAATAGCGCGATATACAGCTTGAACCAGGTCCTTGACATACACAAATGTTATATCCTGCCGACGAAATCCGGCAGCAAAATCAACATGACGGGAAATCGATTCGACCATCAGGAAATAGTCTTTCTCCCGAGGACCATAAACTCCTGTCGGACGGAATATGACATACGGAAAATCCTTCAGCTTCTGCAAGTATTCTTCCGAATGCAGCTTACTTACCCCATAAGCTGTATTAGGGCAAGGCGTATCTTGTTCACAAATGGGAGAATAGTCTTTTTCCCTTATCGGTCCGAAGATACTCAACGAACTGATATAAATGAATTGTTCGGGAAGCATCTCCAAACGCATCAATGTTTCAATAAAATGACGAGTGGCCCAATAATTACCTATTTCAAAATCTGCTTTGTCACGGCACTTCGTCACCCCTGCACAATGAATGATGTAATCCCATCCACCATGCTCCAGTTTATGTTGCTTCAATTGTTCTTCCAAACGGTCGGAATCAGTAAAATCAAGCTCAGCAAAACTGATACGGCTATCTTGCAAATATTTCCTGCTACTGCTCTTGCGTACACCAGCCCATACCTGCATACCGCGCTCCAGCCCTCCTTCTACCAAAAAGCTTCCGATAAAGCCGCTTGCTCCGGTTACCAATACTTTTTTCTCCATGCGGCAAAGATAATAGTTTCTCACCTTTCTACCTTAAAATATAGCGAGTTATTGCTCCTTTATTCCATTTATTTTGTTTACTTTGTGAAAGAAACAGTTGTTGTATCAGGCTGGTTATTCCAAAGGTTATAGCAGCAAATTAAAACATTACGATTATGGCAAAGAAAAAGAAAGAAAAAAAAGGCGGAAAATATATGAAGAAAAAAGAACTGGCAGAGATGCTGGTCAATTATTTCCGTATGAAGCCAATGGAAAGTTTCGGTATGAAACAGTTGTTCACCGGACTGAAACTAACTACTCATCCATTGAAAATGCTTTGTGCCGATATCGTTCAGGAAATGGCAGAAGATAATTTTCTGATAGAAACAGAAAAAGGACATTATAAGCTGAATGATAAAGGTCAGATTATGACCGGAACATTCCAGCGTAAAAGCAACGGAAAAAATCTTTTTATTCCGGAAGATGGTGGAGAGCCTGTCTTTGTAGCAGAACGCAATTCTGCGCATGCCATGAATAATGACAAAGTTAAGATTATCCTTTGTGCCAAACGCCGTCGTCATGAAATAGAAGGACAAGTTATTGAAATTCTCGAGCATGCCAATACCAATTTCGTAGGAACTCTGAAAGTCAGCAAAAACTATGCATTCCTTCTTACAGAAAGCAATACACTTGCCAATGACATCTTCATTCCTAAAGAAAAGTTGAAGGGAGGGAAAAACGGAGATAAAGCTGTGGTCAAGATAACCGAATGGCCCGAAGAAGCAAAAAATCCGTTTGGAGAAGTTATAGATATTTTAGGGAAAGCAGGTGAGAACACAACAGAAATGCATGCCATTCTTGCTGAATACGGATTGCCTTATGTCTATCCGCAAGCTGTAGAGGCTGCAGCCGAAAAGATATCGGCAGAAATAACTCCTGAAGACTATGCAGAACGTGAAGACTTCCGCGATATCGTAACTTTTACCATCGACCCCAAAGATGCCAAAGACTTCGACGACGCACTTTCTATCCGTCAGTTGAAACCGGGATTATGGGAAGTAGGTGTACACATTGCTGATGTTTCACATTATGTAAAAGAAGGTAGCATCATCGATAAAGAAGCTGTAAAACGAGCTACTTCCGTGTATCTGGTAGACCGTACTATTCCGATGCTACCCGAACGTCTTTGCAATTTTATCTGTTCACTGCGTCCAGACGAAGAGAAGCTGGCTTATTCTGTTATTTTCAATATGAACGAAAAGGCAGAAATAAAAGATTACCGTATTCGTCATACAGTCATCAAATCGAATCGCCGTTTCACTTATGAAGAAGCACAAAACATCATCGAGACAGGAGAAGGAGATTATAAGGAAGAAATACTTCAACTGAATAAGCTTGCACAAATTCTCCGTGAAAAGCGAATGGCTGCCGGTGCCATTAACTTCGACCGTTGTGAAGTAAAATTTGAAATAGATGAAAAAGGAAAACCTTTGAGTGTATACTTCAAGGTTTCAAAAGAGGCAAACAAGCTGATAGAGGAATTCATGTTGCTGGCAAATCGTACGGTAGCCGAACATATCGGAAAAGTTCCTAAGAATAAAAAGCCGAAGGTATTTCCTTACCGTATCCACGACTTACCTGATCCGGACAAACTGGATAACCTGAGTCAGTTTATAGCACGTTTTGGTTACAAGATACGTACAGGAGGAAGTAAAACAGATGTATCTAAGTCAATCAACCGACTGCTGAGCGACATTGAAGGTAAAAAAGAACAGAATCTGATAGAAACCGTTTCATTACGTGCCATGCAGAAAGCAAGATATTCTATTTATAATATCGGGCACTATGGACTGGCATTCGATTTCTATACACATTTCACTTCTCCAATTCGCCGTTATCCGGACTTGATGGTTCACCGGTTACTTACCCGCTACCTTGCAGGAGGAAGAACTGCACAAGCTGATAAGTATGAAGAATTATGCGAACATAGCTCTGCTATGGAGCAGACTGCTGCCAGTGCCGAACGTGCATCCATCAAATACAAACAAGTAGAATTTATGAGTGAGCGTATCGGAAACGTTTATGATGGAGTTATATCAGGGGTCACTGAATGGGGACTTTATGTAGAAGTCAACGAGAACAAATGTGAAGGTATGGTTTCTATGCGTGATCTGGGTAACGACTACTATGAGTTCGACGAGAAGAACTACTGTCTTATCGGACGGCGTCATCATCGCAAATTCAGTCTTGGCGATCCGGTAAAAATTAAGGTAGCCCGTGCTAACCTGGAAAAGAAGCAGCTTGATTTCATCCTTGCTGACGAATAAAGAAACAGTGTAATACACAAAAACGGACCTGTGCAGAAAGCTCTACAGGTCCGTTTTTTTATAATGTCTTTATTGACTTTCTATCGAAGATATAAATCAATTCCTACTTATTCAGCAACCGTTTGCTGAGAAAACGTACAGGATACCATACCGACAGAAAACCAATCAATAATACGGTAATAAAAATAAGAAGTACATCTGATGCATGTACACTTACCGGATAAGCATCAACTACAAAGCTTCCAGAGCTTCCCAAAGCTATCAGGCCATATTCTTGCTGCAACCAACAAAGCAGCAAACCTAACACAACTCCTGCAAACGCTCCGAAAAACGATATCATACGTCCTTCGAACAAAAAGATACGCACTATCTGCCGATCGCTCGCACCCAGATTGCGCAAGGTCACAACATCATCGCGCTTATCAATAATGAGCATCGAGAGAGAGCCTATCACATTGAAACATGCAATCATCAGGATGAAGGTAAGAAACAGGTAAGAAATAAGCTTTTCTATCTCCATTATACGATAGGTATCTGCCTGCTGTTCGTAACGGTCTTGTACCAGGAAATCATCACCTAACAAATCTTGTATATGTTTTTTTACTGCATCCGTATCTGCTCCAGCTTTCAGTTTCAGATTTATTGCACTGACCTCTGTAGTATATTGAAATAAACGTCGGGCAAAATCTATTGATGTCAGTATGTAAGAAGCATCATATTTTTCCTGGTTTACAGCAAAAACCAGTCCCGATGAAAATAAATTACCGGTAACAAAAGCTGTAGAAGGATTTGCCATATTCACCTTTGTACCACGACGGGGAGCGTATATTTCCAACGGATCCAGAAAACGGATACCTGAGCCTAATGTAGAAAGCAATTGAATACCGGGAATAGCATAATCAACAACCTCATCATGAAGCAGTAAATCACCTCTTCCAAAAAGAATACTGTCTATGGGAGTCAGCTGATCAAAGTTATCTTCAACTCCTTTCACCACCGCCATAGCCTGTCTGCCTTGATATTGCACCATTACATTGTCTTCCAAAGACTCGGAATAAACTTCTACGTCTGGCATTTTTTTGAGCTGAAGCACTCGCTTATCTTGCCCGTCAAATACCTTTCCACGAACAGCAGTAATCTTCAATTGAGGATCGAAAGCTGTAAAAAATGTAGTTACCAAATCTTGAAACCCATTGAATACAGACAACGTACATACCAGTGCCAGCGTAGCAAGTGCCACTCCACATACGGAAATAGCCGAAATCACATTGATAGCATTGTGCGATTTCTTGGAAAACAAATATCTTCGAGCTATGTAAAAGGGGAAATTCATGGTGTATTAATTTTTCACCACAGACCGCACTTCTATAACAAAAAGAAATAGAATGATGCAGCCTGTGGTGAACAAGAGAGTTTATTTCTTAAGCAGCTCATCGATATGAGCAGCATAATCCAGCGAATCGTCGACAAAGAATTTAAGTTCCGGAATAATACGCAACTGATGACGTACCCGATTTCCCAATTCAAAACGAATCGACTTCATATTGTCATTGATATTTTTTACGATTTCCTCACTACGTTCTGATGGGAACACGCTAAGATATACACGAGCGTAACTCATATCCGGGCTAATACGCACAACACTAACTGAAACCAATACACCGTGCATCGCCTTTGTTTGCAGCAAGAAAATATCACTCAGCTCTTTCTGAATGAGCCGAGCGATTTTATTTTGTCTGGTTGTTTCCATATAAATAATTACTTTTTACGTATGATGGTTAAGCCGTCACGCAAAGGCAATATAACTTTTTCTACACGTGTATCGGCCGCCACCAAATCATTAAACTTCTTAATACCGATAGTTTGCGTATCTGTATGATGAGGTTCGGGTTCAAGTACATGTCCGTCCCACAAAGTATTATCGGCTATAATATAGCCTCCTGAGTTCATCTTTTTCAGAATCATCTCATAATACTCTACATAAAAACGCTTATTACCGTCAACAAAAGCAAGATCAAATGTTACGTCCATATCAGGTACAATCTTCAAGGCATCACCTATATAGAACTTTATTTTATCGGCATACAATGAATTTTCCAGCCACGGACGTGTAAAATCCTCTTGCTCATCATTTATCTCGAAAGTATGGAGCATAGCCCCTTCTTCCAGTCCTTCTGCCAGACAGAGAGCGGAATATCCGCTGTAAGTACCTATCTCAAGCACTTGTTTCGGACGTATCATCTGTACAAACATTTTCAGCATACGTCCTTGCAGATGCCCTGAAGCCATACGGGGACGCAAAAGTTTAACATGCGTCGCCCGGTATAAAGCCTTCAAGTATTCTCCTTCTTCATCTATATGCTGAAGTATATAGTCGTCCAGAGCGTCCGTTTCTTTCATATATATTATAAGTAACGGTTACGGTTGGGTAAAACATATTCATCTTCACTGTCCAACACATCGCCTACCTGATTGATTTCAAGGAATGAAGTATGAGTACCTTTCTTTCCTCCGCTCAAATAAGCCACCATGTCTTTATCTGAAAGAACTCCATCAGCAATCAATTTACGCAATGCTGTGAAATAATATTCCTGACCACTGGCTTTTTCTGGCATATAGATAGCTTCCACTCCATAAGATAATGCCAGATGACGCATAGTCTTTTCCTTATAACATACAGCCAACACAGGATATTTTCCACGGAAAGCTGCCAGGTTACGAGCAGTCAAACCACTGAAACAGTCAGTAATGATAGCACGAATCGGCATCAATGTAGTAGAACGTACAGCCTGTTTAGCAAGGAATGCAGTAACATCTGTATTTTCCGGAGTCAAAGGAATCTGGATATCATTTTCTTCCATTTTATCCTTTTCAGCCTGTGCAGCAATCTTGGCCATTGTCTTAACAGCTTCTACCGGATATTTTCCATATGCAGTTTCACCACTCAACATCAGCGCGTCTGTACGATAATAGATTGCATTTGCAATATCTGTAACCTCTGCACGAGTAGGACGTGGGTTGTTAATCATGGTATGCAGCATCTGAGTTGCTACGATAACCGGTTTCTTTGCCAGAATACATTTCTTGATAAGCTGACGCTGAATACCCGGAATACGTTCCTGAGGAACTTCAATACCTAAGTCACCACGAGCAACCATAACTCCGTCAGCTACCTCAAGTATTTCATCAATATTATCTACACCTTCCTGATTTTCAATCTTTGCAATAATCTTAATGTCGCTCTTGTGTGCATCCAATATTTCACGAATGTCAAGTACATCTTGCTTATTGCGTACAAATGAATGTGCGATGAAATCAATATCCTTTTCGATTGCATAAAGAATATTGTTTCTGTCTTTTTCAGTCAGTGAAGGAAGGTTTATACGTACACCCGGAACATTCACGCTCTTACGGCTTCCCAGTGTAGCGTCGTTACAAACCTCGCAAAACAAAGTATCTTCACTCTTTTCTACAACCTTCAGTTCCAGTTCACCGTCATCAATCAATACATCGGCACCAACCGACAAATCGTGTACAAAGCCCGGATAGGTCACAGCAATGCATTCACGAGTAGTTTCCTGTGCAGGATTGCCAACAATACGTACTTTATCTCCTGTTTTAAAATCAATAGGACCTTCTGCGCTTGCAGTAGTACGTACTTCCGGACCTTTTGTATCCATCAGGATAGCGATACGGTTTGATACCGCACGCACGTTACTGATTAATTTTTCGAATCCTTCACGACTGGCATGAGCTGTATTCATACGAACAACATTCATACCGGCATTAAAAAGGTCTCTGATAAAATCTACTTCACAACGTAAGTCCGAAATGGACGCAACGATTTTTGTTTGTTTGAGCATCATATTTTGTTCTTATTCTAAATGTATTATTTCTTTGTATATAAAAGTGCTTCCAAAGCAAGTCTGTACGAATCAAGTCCGAAGCCACATATCACTCCTTTACAAGCACAAGAGATCATAGATTTATGCCGGAACTCTTCCCGGGTATGCACATTCGAGATATGTACTTCAATGACAGGAGTTGTTACAGCACGGATAGCATCTTGCAAAGCTATAGAAGTGTGCGTATAAGCTCCTGCATTCAGCACAATTCCATCATAAGAAAACCCTATTTCATGGATTTTATTAATCAATTCCCCCTCTATATTCGACTGATAGTATTCTATCTGTACATCGGGATACTGTGCTTTCAGCGTCACCAAATAATCTTCAAAAGAAACAGCACCGTAAATTGAAGGTTCTCGTTTCCCCAATAAATTGATATTGGGACCATTGATTATTTGTATTCTCATACCTATTCAAACTAAAACTTTTTAATACCTTTGTTGAGAAATTTGGCACAAAGATACGAAAAAGAAATGAAAACTTATGTGAAAAGAGAGAAGATAATAATAAAGTATAAGCAATATCTGAAATTAGAAAAATCTCTCTCTGAAAATACAGTACAGGCTTACCTCACAGATTTGGATAAATTATTCGCATACCTGACATTAGAGAATATCGATTATACCCAAGTTACCCTACAAGACCTGGAAGCATTTTCCGCCGGACTTCATGATATCGGAATCCATCCTCGGTCACAAGCACGCATACTTTCCGGCATACGTTCTTTTTACCATTTCCTGGTACTGGATGACTATATCCAGCAAGATCCTACCGAACTACTGGAATCTCCTCAAATCGGAAAACATCTTCCCGATGTCCTAAGCGTAGAAGAGATCGATGCCCTCATCGGAAGTATAGACCGAAGCACCCGTGAAGGACAGCGAAATTGTGCGATTCTAGAAACCTTATACAGCTGCGGGCTCCGAGTTTCTGAGTTATGCAACCTGAAAATATCCGATCTGTATTTTGACGAAGGCTTTATAAAAGTCGAAGGGAAAGGGAGCAAACAACGCCTTGTACCTATATCTCCTCGTGCCATCAATGAAATCCGGAACTACTTTATCGAACGGAACCAGGGACTCATCAAACCGGAATATGAAGACTTTGTATTTATCAGCCGTTTCGGAAAAAACATTTCCCGTATTATGGTATTCCATATTATAAAGGAATTAGCCAGCCTGATTGGATTAAAAAAGAAAATAAGTCCACATACATTCCGACATTCCTTTGCTACTCATTTATTAGAAGGTGGAGCGAACTTACGTGCAATACAATGCATGTTAGGACATGAGAGCATCGGAACAACTGAAATTTATACACACATAGACAAGAACAGATTACGACAAGAAATCATCGGGCATCATCCTAGAAACATTAAGTATCAAGGTGCAGAGAAAGAGAAAATGACTTAATTTAATCTTTTTTTTAATATCTCTTAAAAAAAAGGAGGTTAAAACATCCACACCTAATAGAGTTTTTCTTATCTTTGCCCCCAAAAGAATAAAAAAACAGCTAGATTATATTTTTATAACAAACCTAATATTTAAAAAATCATGATTAAGAAGTTGTATTTGCCTTTAGTGGCATTGTTAGTCCTTGCTTTCTCTTCATGTAGCAAGATGGGCGAATTATCCGCTGACTACTTCACAACAAATCCAGAAGTGTTAGAAGCTGTCGGAGGTAAAGTTCCTGTTACTATCACAGGTAAGTTCCCCGAAAAGTACTTCAAAAAGAACGCTATCGTTGAAGTAACTCCAGTATTGAGATGGGATGGCGGTGAAGCTAAAGGCCAGCCAGCTACATTCCAGGGTGAAAAAGTACAAGGTAACGACCAGACAATCTCTTACAAGACTGGTGGTACTTATACAATGAAAGCCTCTTTCGACTATGTTCCTGAAATGGCTAAATCTGAATTGTATCTTGATTTCAAGATCAAAAAAGGTAAAAAAGAATACACTATTCCTTCTGTAAAGATTGCTGATGGTGTTATCGCTACTTCAGAACTTCCTACTGTAAATTCTGCTAACGCAGCTTTGGCTCCAGACGCATTCCAGCGTATCATCAAACAAGCTAAAGAAGCACAGATCATGTTCTTGATCCAGCAGGCTAACCTTCGCGCAAGCGAATTGAAGTCTGAAGGTTTGAAAGACTTCAACAAGCAGGTTGTAACAGTTGCAGGCGATACTAAGAACTATAAGTTGAACAACATCGAAGTTTCTGCTTATGCTTCTCCTGATGGTGGTGTTAAATTGAATACTACTTTGGCTGAAAATCGTCAGAACAACACTGAAAAGTATTTGAACAAAGAATTGAAGAAAGGTAAGATCGAAACTACAGTAGACACTAAGTATACTGCTCAGGACTGGGATGGTTTCCAGGAATTGGTTTCTAAATCAAACATCCAGGATAAAGACCTGATCTTGCGTGTTCTTTCTATGTATAACGATCCAGAACAGCGTGAAACTGAAATCAAGAACATTTCTTCAGTTTACAAGACTTTGGCTGACGAAATCCTTCCTCAGTTGCGTCGTGCTCGCTTGACTGCAAACTATGACGTTATCGGTCGTAGCGATGAAGAAATCAACGAAGCATTCGATACTGATGCTAAGGTATTAAGCGCAAACGAATTGCTGTACGCTGCTACTCTGACAAACGACAAAGCTCGTCAGGAAGCTATCTACAAGAAAACTACAGAATTGTATCCTAACGATTTCCGTGCATACAACAACTTGGGTATGATGGCTTATGCTAACGGTGACTTCACTACAGCTGAAAACTACTTCAAACAAGCTGCTAGCAAAGACGCTAACGCTCCTGAAGTTAACACTAACCTTGGTTACATCGAATTGGTTAAGGGTAATGTAGCTAACGCTGAAACTTACTTAAGCAAATCAACTGGTGCTAACACAGCTAATGAAGCTCTGGGTAACTTGTATATCAAACAAGGTCAGTACGATCGCGCTGTACAGGCATTCGGTGATACTAAGACTAACTCAGCTGCTTTGGCTCAGATTCTGGCTAAAGACTACAACAAAGCTAAAAATACTTTGAATGCAGTTAAGAATCCTGATGCTTACACTGACTACTTGATGGCTATCGTAGGTGCAAGAACAAACAACGCTGATTTGGTTAAGACTAGCATGGCTAAGGTTGCTCAGAAAGATGCAACTCTGGCTGCAAAAGCTCAGATCGACCGCGAATTTGCTAAATATGCTAACGAAATCAAGTAATTGATTTTATCATATCTTTTGGAAAACCGGAATACATTCCCTTGTATTCCGGTTTTTTTATTACAAATAATTTAGTACTTTCGCAGAAAATAAATATGGAAACATGAGAAAAATAGTATTCTTCCTGACGATTGCAATCTGCTTGGCTTCATGTAAAAAGAAACCAGAGTTTGTTTTACAAGGCGAACTGCAAAATTGCAGTTCCGATGAAATTCTGGTTGTTTATGACGATCCTGTTTCCAAGCTTGATACTATTATTCTCAAGGACGGAAAGTTTACATATACTTTTTCACCTGATACATTAACATTATTCCGGCTAGTTTCGCCCGATATGTTAAAAACGATACCTGTATTTGCAGATAAGACACTGCATATGACTCTTAAGGGAAGTTTTGAAAATCCGGTTATCAGCGGTGACGGAGAGAATGGGGTATATGGAAAATTTCTGGAAAGTTTGCAAAACCTAAAAGACAGTGCGGCTATCACTCAAAAAGCAGAAGAGTTTATTGTACAACATCCGCACTCATTTGTATCAGCCTATCTCATCAACGATTATTTCGTACAAGTACCTCAGCCTGACATTGAAAAGACCAGAAGTCTGATAGAGCCACTTGGAGGAAACATAAAAGACAGCCGCATATTAAGTATGGCTTTAAAGTCAATACCTCCTAAAGACAAAACAGAGAGAAATGAAAAATACCTCACATATTTTTCATGCAAAAACCGTAGTGGCAAATATGTGACATGGAGTAGTTCAGAGAATAATTACACACTTTTGAACTTTTGGGCCAGTTGGGATAAAGCAAGTGTATCCGTACGTGATTCACTAGCCAAAATGGTAAAGGAATTTCCGGAAAAGAAATTCAGAGTGCTCAACATCTCACTCGACTACGAAAAAAAGAAATGGCTTGAAGCTTGTAAAGAAGACAGCAAACAATGGGTTGAAGTCTGCGACTACAAAGGCTGGAGCAATCAGGTTGTCAAACAGAATAACATACATAAACTGCCTGCAAATATTTTAATAGACCGCAACCGAAAAGTCCTTGGTAAAGACTTAACGGAAAAAGATCTGTATACGACAGTAGAGCAGCTTATCAAAAAAGAGGAAAAGAAATAAAATAATCTCTTCATGTTAACCAAATTATTCGGAGCAGCGGTACAAGGTATCGACGCAACAATTGTGACCATTGAAGTCAACAGTTCACGCGGTATTAAATTTTTTCTAGTCGGTTTACCCGATTCTGCCGTAAAAGAGAGTCATGAACGCATCATGTCTGCACTGCAAGTCAACGGTTATAAATTTCCCACCTGCCAGATTGTTGTAAATATGGCACCTGCTGATATCCGAAAGGAAGGATCATCATACGATCTTCCCTTGGCTATCGGTATACTTGCTGCTACAGGAACTGTGTCATCCGACAAACTGAACCGTTACCTAATCATCGGAGAGCTAGGATTAGACGGTAATTTGCAGCCTATCAAAGGAGCACTTCCTATTGCTATATGCGCCCGTGAACAAGGACTGGAAGGATTAATTCTTCCCAAGCAGAATGCCCGAGAAGCTGCTGTTGTCAACAACCTGAAAGTATTTGGAGTAGAAAACATTACTGAGGTAATTGAATTCTTCAACGGGATTCGTACCTTAGAACCAACAATAGTCAATACCCGAGAAGAGTTTTATCGAAGCCAGGATAACTTCCCTTTCGATTTTGCCGACGTAAAAGGACAAGAAAATGTAAAGCGCGCACTTGAAGTTGCAGCAGCAGGCGGACACAACCTCATTATGATAGGCGCACCGGGTAGTGGAAAATCAATGATGGCGAAATGCCTTCCAAGTATTCTTCCCCCTCTGACACTGGCAGAAAGCCTGGAAACAACTAAGATACACTCAGTTGCCGGAAAGCTTGGTAAAGATTCTTCATTGATAGCTGTACGCCCTTTCCGCAGCCCTCATCACACAATCTCACAAGTTGCCATGGTAGGTGGCGGGAGCAGTCCCCAGCCTGGAGAAATCAGCCTTGCCCACAACGGTGTACTCTTTCTTGACGAGCTGCCTGAATTCAACCGGAGCGTACTCGAAGTCCTTCGTCAGCCACTTGAGGACCGTCGGATAACTATTTCACGTTCTAAATATACATTAGAATATCCTGCCAGCTTTACGCTCATAGCCTCCATGAACCCGTGTCCATGCGGCTATTATAATCACCCAACGCGTCACTGCGTATGCAGCCCCGGACAAGTTCAACGTTATCTGAACAAAATATCCGGTCCGCTACTCGACCGTATTGATATACAAATAGAGATAGTTCCCGTTCCTTTCGAAAAACTGTCTGAACAAACCAGAGGTGAATCAAGTGCAGCTATACGCGAACGAGTTATCCGAGCAAGACAGATACAAGCCAACCGATTTGCTCATGACGCAGGAGTCCACTGCAATGCGCAAATGTCATCACGTCTGTTACACCAATATGCACTTCCAGACGAAAAAGGGCTCTCATTACTTCGCAATGCCATGGAGCGTTTCCATCTTTCAGCACGTGCCTACGACCGCATTCTGAAAGTATCGAGAACTATCGCCGACCTGGAAAATGCCGAACACATACAGCCTCATCATTTGGCAGAAGCCATCAGTTACCGCAACCTTGACCGCGAGAATTGGGCAGGATAGTTTCCCGGTTACAACCGCTTTCTCCTGATACATAAGTATCTTCATGAATAGAAAACCTCCTATCAGAATGTAAAAACGGCTAAAGGTTCTGAGGCATGACAGTTCAGGAACAAGAATTTTATTCAGTCATCAACAATCAAAAAAACACATATAAAATTTTACGATTTATATCTATTCAACCAATATGAAAAATATCAGTAAAAATGCAATTATCGGGTATCCCGCCGGAATTATCACCGGTATAACCTATGGATTAAATCCGTTGTTCGGAGTTCCTTTAATGAAAGAAGGTGCAGCCATCGAATCCATTCTTTTCTTCCGTTATGCCATTGCCGTATTATTCTTAGGTGGATTTCTCTTATTGAGCAGACAAAGTTTCAAGATTTCATGGAAACAAGCCGGCGTGTTGCTTATACTCGGACTACTTTACACATCAAGTAGTGTATTCTTGTTCGAGGCATACAACTATATAGCCTCAGGACTTGCAACAACTATTATATTTCTCTATCCGGTTCTTGTAGCTATCATCATGGTCTTTTTGCGAGTCGTTCCCTCCTGGCCGGTCTGGCTTTCCATCATTCTCACCTTTGTAGGGGTAGTGATCATGACACAGAGCGATTCTACACAGACCATCAATCCGATAGGAGTCATCCTTTCGTTAGGTTCGGCTTTAGTCTATGCACTATTTATAGTCATCATCAACCGAAGCAAAATTATCAGCAATATATCAAACAGCCTGCTTACATTCTATGCACTGACAGTAGGTGCAATTATCTTCTTAGGGAAAATTACATTATCCGACATTCATATAACAACCGGACTTACAGGAAACATGGCCTGGTTGAACCTTGTCGGTCTTGCGATTCTTCCGACTGTCGTATCAACCGCTACATTGGCTATTGCGACACGAAACATCGGAGCCACCAAAGCATCCGTCCTTGGGGTATTCGAACCCGTTACAGCTATTCTCATTGGAACTGTTGTCTTTGGAGAAGCTCTCACAACCAATATCATTGTCGGAATTTTACTTTCCATAGCAGCCATAACCTTTATGATTGCCAAAACAAAAAGATAGGATCCGGCCTTTAACAGCCTGAAAATATTGTATTTATCAATAAAAGTTTCTTTTTACCCTTCACGGCTTCCACCGGATTACTGGCATCAAGAACCGGTGAAAGCCGTGAAAGGCAAAAAACAACACATTCCTTTTCCAAAAATATCAGCATCTTTTCACAAATTCATCGAGATATTTTTTTAAAATTCGTACAAAAAATACAGGAAACATGCTGATGTTTTTAAACTCCTATTAACCAACTATTTAAGATACTCACTAGGAGGTATTCCGAACTGCTGTTTAAAGCTCTTCGAGAAATGAGACAATGTATTGAAACCTGTCATATCAGCTATTTCAGAGATTGTATATTTACCCTCCTTCAAAAGTTCTGCCGCACGATTTAATTTATACGTTTTGAAAAAGACACTCGGATTTTCTCCTGTCAGTCCTTTTACCTTATAATAAAATTTAGTTCGTGATATTTTCAGAAGCTGAGTCATTCTTGTTACATCCAGCTCAGGATTAGAAAGTTCACTCTCCATCAGATGATATAATTCCGTCATAAACATATTATCCTGCGGTGAAAGCACATTCTCGTCCATCTTGTCTGTCTGAGTAGAACGGCTAAGCAAACTACGTGTCTTTTCCCGGTTATTGAGCAATGACTTGATAAGAGCCATCAGATAATGCGGCTCAAAAGGTTTTGTCACATAAGCATCAGCTCCTACATTCAGTCCTTCCACCTGATTTTCTATGGTTGTCTTTGCCGTAACCAGAATGACCGGAATATGACAAAGCTGTAAACTCTCCTTTATCTCGCGGCAAAGCCAATAACCATCCTTTCCCGGCATGACCACATCACTCAGGATCAGATCGGGAGCATTCTCTGTAATAGCTTCGAGTGCACTCTCTGCATTAAAACGGCAAACGACCTGATAATCGGAGCCAAGCAGCATCTCCAGATAATAAGCAACTTCAGAATCATCATCAACAACCATGATTGTTTTTTTCTCCTTGTCAAGATCCGGATCAGGTTTTACAGGAAGTGGATTTTCCTCAAGCGGGAAAGCTTCCAGCTGATTGACTTGTTCATGCGACCGCTCTGCTTCCGAATAAGCCGACTGACCAACAGGTACAATAAGTGTAAACATTACTTTATTGTCGTCTTTCAGATTAGAGGCAGTCAAGCTCCCATGATGAAGTCGGGCAAGACTGCGGGCATAATAAAGTCCAATACCCGTTCCCCAGTTATATATTCCTCCATGCTCATCCGAAATCTGATAATAACGTTCGAATATCTTTTCCAGTTTATCATCCGGTATCTGTCCGGTATTAATAACTTCTATCTTTACAACTTGTACAGCATCCTCCCCCGATACAATATCAAAATTCACATTGATACGTCCACCAGCGGGAGTATATTTCAAGGCATTCGACATCAGGTTAGTAAATATCTTATCTATTTTATCTTCATCTATCCAGGCAATGAAACTTCCTTCCAAGCCGTTGGTTATCATTGTAATCGACTTACTTTCAGCATTAACACGGAATATATCTGTCAACTCTTTCAGAAACACAACAATCTCAGTAGGACGTACCTTGAGTTTCAACGTATCATTTTCCAGTTTATTAAAATCAAGCATTTGGTTTACCAGCCTCAGCATACGGTTTACACTACGCTGTACGATACGAAGCAGATTTTTATTCTCACCGGTTATATCCGAACTGCTATACAATAAAGAAATCGGACCGGAGATCATTGTCAGAGGTGTACGGAATTCATGAGAAATATTGGCAAAGAAACTCATATTCATCTTATTGATAAACTGCTCTTGCGCCTTTGCCTGTTCTGCACGAAGCACAGCCTGCTTCTCCACGCGTATACGCCACATGGCTCTTATAAAGAAGGCCAAGATAGTAATCCCCGCTATCAGATAAAAAGTATATGCCCACCATGTAGCCCACGGAGCAGGATGTACAATAACCCGAATAGCATTTTCTCCTACGATAGTACTCTGATCATTTTGAGTAATCCGAACCCTAAAAGTATAAGTTCCAGCAGGAAGATTTGCATAATAGGCTTCTTTATTGTTATGAGCGTTAATCCAATATTGGTCGAATCCATCCAATTTATAATAATGGTGCAGACGTTCACTTTCACTATAGTCGAGTGCGGCAAAAGAGATACTGAAACCATTTTGATCGTACTTCAAATTAATATCCGGATTATAAGATAAATGACGATCTATACAGGCTCCTTTTCCCGGACGGACCAACGTATTATGTATTTTAATATCTTCAAACAGCAGAGGTATATCATGTCTGACCTGCATGTTAGTTGGCTGGAATATTGTCACCCCATGTGTACCGCCAAAAACAAGTGTACCATCATCCAGACAGCATGAAGCTCTGTCATAAAACTGATTGCCACCTAACCCGTCGGCTTCATAATAATTTATCCATTTATCAGTTTGAGGAATATATTTGCTTAAGCCGTACAATGTACTTATCCATAAATTTCCTTGTCTATCTTCCTCGATACTGGATATATCTGTACAAGTTGTCCCCGGGAACGGAGTAACTTTTCCTGATTCAGGCGAATAACACATCAGTCCGTTACTTACGGTTCCTATCCATATATTACCAGAACTGTCTTTATACAAATCGGTCGGAATAAAAACAGAACGCTGGATACAACGTTCAAAGTCTTGTATATTTACTTTAGGCTCAGATATTGTTCCATCTGCAGATACCAGTTTTAAAGGCTGGTAAAATGCTGAAGCAAGAATAGTTCCATTACCTATAGGTAAAAGCCCTGGAATAAATGTATAGCCGCTGAAAACCGGGAAACGAGAAAACGCTTTATCTCCTTTACGCAATACATATAGGAAACTACTCGCTGTGCCAATCCACAGATTCTGTTTATCATCTTCCACTATAGACATGGGAACATTCACCATATATCGCTGCTCTACCCGAAAACGTCCTTCTTCATACTTACATTTCAATACTTCATTGGATGTAGCTGTCACCCAGACAGTTCCATCTATATCGCTGACATACAACTGATTGACATAAGCAGTATTCCCTTCACCTCTGCCAAAGAGCTCATTACGGTCTATCTTTTCCAACTGCTGATTGCCAAACCGATAGACAAATACCCCATCCATCAGTGTTGCAATCCATAAGTTCTGATGTTTATCTGCCGACAAAGAAATAACAGACTTATCCTTAAAATAAGAACTCAAGTAGTTATTATTGTTAAACAGTTTCTTATAACGATAATGTACTGCATACCCCTGATCTACCGAACCAATCCATAAATTGCCTTGTGAATCATTAAACATACGGCTAATCTTAAAATTCGGGACTTCAAAAGGAAAACCATTCTCACCCTGATGAATGACTGTCTTCGATGTTTTGTCGTAATAAAACACTCCCCTTCCCTGCGTACACAGCAAGACACCGTTTTCATAAGGATAAATATACTCAACAGGAACATGTGACAAGACCGGATGAGAAGCTATCGCCTCGGGCAATGACAAATACTTGCGCTGCCTTACATCGAATATAGATACCGACTGATTGCCTGCCATCCAGAGTTCTCCATTTTTCAGTAAACAAGAAGCACGACAATACTCTTCTCGTTTCATCGAGAATGTTCTTTTATAATTGGACAAAGAATAGCACCGCATATCCTTGGAAGTTATTACCCAGCAATTATCTTGTGCATCGACAAAGCTGTTGATAATAAACATAGATGATGTATCAAAATCATAAATAGCCGGTTCAAAACACTCTTCCGATGAATTATACAGACAAATACCTGTCAGTGTAGTAAGCAAAATATCACCTTTGGAAGATTCAGACAAACGCAATCCGTTTCTGTTATTTCCACTCAAGCGAATATTCTTAAAATTATCCTTATCGGTATACTGGCACACACCGTTTACTGTCGATATCCACAAGCGCTTTTTTGAATCAAGAAAAATATCCTGAATATGATTGTCGGGAATATCAAGAGAGTCATCCGTACAAAAATACTGATGATATTCATTTACGCTGAATTTATTCAACCCACGGAAAGTACCTATCCATATATGTCCCTTCCCGTCTTCACCGAATGCCGTAATCTGTTGATTGGATATATCATTGGTGACAAGAGGACTTTGTCTTTCTACTTCTGAAGCCAAATCTTTCCCACTGCGAGTGCATGAGAACAATAAAAAAATAAAAAACAAAAGACTTAATGTTTTCATTTTAAGTATCGCTAGTTAACAAAATTACAGACACAAATATAAGAAAAAAACAAGGTATAAAGTACCCCAAAAGCACATTTTGAACAAATGAACAAACATTTAAACAAATAAGACAGGAGGATTGAACGCTGCAACAAACATTAAAAATAAATAAAATAACTGTAGAGAAAGGAACATTGTAATATTGCAATCGGAAAACCTAAAACAATAAATTTATGATAAAACACAAATTCTCTACCTTAATCTTCATTTCACTGCTTGCATTATATACAGGAAATGCAAGTGCTGCCGGCAAGTACAATGAGCCATGCGATGAAATTTCCGCATCATCGAATATTGCCGTCACACAAACCCAATATGGTAAAGTGGGTGGTTATCTTGAAAATAATGTATTTACCTTTAAAGGTATTCCTTACGCCAAAGCTGAAAGATTTATGCCTCCTACAGCACCAGACCAATGGAAAGGCATCCGTAGTTCACGGGCATACGGACCTACTTGTCCACAAGCAGAACGTATGGGATGGCAATCAGACGAACAAGCTTTCGCATTCAACTGGGATGACGGTTTTCCAGGTGAAGATTGTCTGCGTGTAAACATTTGGACTCAAGGATTAAAAGACGGGAAAAAGCGCCCTGTAATGGTATGGCTGCACGGCGGAGGCTACGCTGCCGGTTCAGGTCAGGAACTACCTTCATATGACGGTGCTGCTCTGTCAAGAAAAGGAGATGTGGTAGTAGTAACCTTAAACCACAGATTAAACGTACTTGGTTTTCTCGATTTATCAGCTTACGGAGGTAAGTATGCCCAAAGTGTAAACGTAGGTTTGCTGGATCTGGTAGCTGCACTTCGCTGGGTAAACGAAAATATTGAAAACTTTGGAGGTGACCCATCAAATGTCACCATATTCGGACAGTCAGGTGGCGGAGGAAAAGTATCTACACTACTCGCTACTCCCTCTGCAAAAGGTCTTTTCCAAAAAGCCATCGTACAAAGTGGTTCCATGCAGCGGACAATGGAAAGCAAATACTCCCAAAGGATAGCTGCGGCTACATTAGAAGAACTGGATATCAAAGCTGAAGAGATTGATAAACTTCAGACCATACCTTATAAAACATTACTGGCTGCAGGCGAAAAAGCAATAGCCAATGTTCGCAAAGAAGCCGAAAAAGAAGGCATCCATTCTTTTATATTCGGATGGGGACCTACCGTTGACGGAAACATCCTCCCCCAACAGCCCGAAAAGCAAGCCGAATTATCAAAAGATATTCCAATGATGATCGGTACAACCTTACATGAGTTCTGTATCAGTACATATGTCCCCGAACTGAGAAATGCAACTCTCGATCAGGCAAAAGAAATGCTGAAAGCTAAATATGGAGAGAAGACCGATAACTATATCGAAATATTCAAAAAAGTATATCCGGCTGCAACTCCTCAAGACATGATCGATTTTGACGTAACATTCCGTCCAGCAGCAATCGAACAAGGAAACTGGAAAGCTGCCCAGCACGCCGCTCCTGTTTACATGTATCAGTTTGCATGGGAATCACCCGTAATGGATGGAATTCTCCGTTCTACTCATTGCATGGAAATAGCTTTTGTTTTCGATAACATCGCTCGATGCGCCTCAATGACAGGTGGAGGTAAAGATGCACAAGCACTGGCAGACAAAATGAGCAGTGCATGGATACAGTTTGCACGTACAGGAAATCCTAATGTAGAAGGTCTTCCAACATGGGAACCGTATACAGTAGAGAAAGGTGCAACAATGATTTTCAACAACCAAAGCGAGATCAAATACAATCAAGACAAAGAACTGATGCAGTTCATTTCAAAATTTCCAATGAGAGGATTCTAATTACTAACCCTAATTCTTAACTATATGGAAAAGACAAATGACAAACAATGGACCAGAGCGATTGCCTTTATTGTTCTGGTTATGTGGATGGGACTATCATCTGCATTGGCGCAAAGTATTACCGTAAAAGGTCAGGTTCTGGATGCAAAGAGCAAAGAACCTTTAATCGGTGTAAGTGTGCTTGAAAAAGGTACGACCAACGGTACAATTACTGACTTCGACGGAAATTATGTATTGAACGTTGCCAAAGGACGTATCCTTGTATTCTCTTATGTAGGTTATACCACTCAGGAAATCGCAGTCAACCAACCTTCTTTAACCGTTTCGCTGAAAGAAGATACGCAAACCCTGAACGAGGTTGTAGTTGTAGGATATGGTGTTCAGAAAAAGAGTTCTGTTACTGGTTCTATCTCACAGGTAAAAGCTGAAGATATGGAAAACCGTTCGGTTACTACCGTACAGTCCGCTTTACAAGGTAAGACCTCGGGTGTACAGGTCATTTCTTCATCTGCAGCTCCGGGAGAAGCTCCTACTATCCGTGTACGTGGTTTTTCTTCTAACGTAGCTTCAGACCCTCTTTATGTAGTAGATGGTGTACGCCTTTCTGATATTTCAGGTATCGATCCTAACGATATCGCTTCTATAGAAGTATTGAAGGATGCAGCTTCAGCTGCCATCTATGGTGCAGAAGCTGGTAACGGTGTTATTCTGATTAGTACCAAAAAGGGCAAAACCGGACAAGGAAAAGTCGTTTACGACTTCCAGTATTCCATTCAGTCACTTGGCAAAATGCCGAAGCTGATGAATGCAGAGGAATATGCTACATACATGGTAGAAGGTGGCGTATTCGAACAGTCAAAGATTAGCAACGACTGGGATGGTGTTACAGATACCAACTGGGCTGATGTAGTATTTGGCAAAGGCCAGATGCAAAAGCATAACGTGTCATTCTCTAATGGAAATGAAAAAGGGAACTATTATCTTTCTTTATCATATCTGGACAACAATGGTATTGTCAGAGGAGATGCAGACTTCTACAAACGTCTGACAGGTTCTGTCAACGCAGATTATCAGATTAAAGACTGGTTAAAAGTAGGAACAACCAACCAGATTGAAAAATACAATTACCGCAAACTGTCAGGAAACAACGCTTACGGTAGTTTCTTCCAGGCCGTTATGGAACTTGATCCGCTCACTCCAAGTACATATAGTCCGGATAATTTACCAGCTAATATGCAGGCAGCACTCGATAATGGCAAAACTCTGCTGACTGACGAAAATGGAAATTACTATGCAGTTTCCAACTTTGTAGAATCGGAGAACTATCATCCGATGATTATGCGCGACAATACTGTACCTAAAAACAGTGGATTCAATGTAAACGGTTCTGTATACGGAGAACTGAAACCATTCGACGGATTCGTATTTACCTCACGTTTCGGCTACCGCTTGTCTGGTACTCGTTCTTCAACAGTCAACCTGCCATTTTACGGCAACTCTGTTCAGAACAATGATTATATGTCTATCAGCGGTACATCAAGCACTTCTATCTATTGGCAGTGGGAAAACTTCGCCAACTACATCAAGACTTTCGATAAACATACCATCAACGCCATGTTGGGTATGTCTTACCAGGAATCTACATACGATTATATTACCAGTGGATTCAGCGCAAACGGAGCAGATGCCATCACCAACAGAGATCCGTCATTCTGGTATCTGAATTATGGAGACCCTTCAGCAAGTAAATCAATACAAGGTGAAAAGACCCGTACAGCCAAATATTCATATTTCGGACGTGTAGGATATGACTTTGCCGGAAAATATATGTTGCAAGCTTCACTTCGTGCCGATGCAGCCGATTTGTCTTATCTCCCTTTGGAAAAACGCTGGGGATACTTCCCTGCCGTATCTGCCGGATGGACTATCTCTGAAGAAAACTTCTTCACTCCGTTGAGAGATGTAGTATCAAGCCTGAAACTACGTGCCAGCTGGGGACAGAATGGTAGCCTTGCTGCATTAGCAAGCAACCTTTACGGTTACGGAACTACCATGGTAACAGCCGGATATTATCCGTTCGTTCCTGGTAATAACTATACAACAGGTATTCGTCCGAATAGTTTGGGTAATGATGAATTGAAATGGGAAACTTCTGAACAAATTAACGTCGGTCTGGATGCTCGTTTATTCAACGACCGCCTGACTCTTTCTATGGACTGGTTTAACAAGAAGACTAAAGATTTGCTTATCACTGGTACAACTCCTTCACTCATTATTGGCGGAACAACTTCACCGATCAATGCCGGTAATGTAAGCAACAAAGGTTTTGAATTTGAAATAGGATGGAGAGATAACATCGGTGATTTCAATTATAGCATCAAAGGAAATCTGGCAACCTTGAAGAACAAAGTTACTTATCTGGATCCGTCACTCACCAGAGCTAACGGAACAACATTCCATACAAATACAATTACCTATTTCGAAGAAGGATATCCGGTTTACTACTTCCGTGGATATCGCTGCGAAGGCATCAACCCAGAAGATGGAGAACCGATTTTCGCTGATTTGGATAACAATGGCATCATAAACGAAGATGACAAGACTTACATCGGCGATGCTATTCCTGATTTCACATATGGCTTGACACTGACAGCAGCATGGAAAGGACTTGACCTGACAATCTTTGGTTCAGGAAGTTACGGAAATGACGTATTCAGCTGTATCAACCGTCCAGACCATGCTTCTGCCAACAAACTGAGTGAAGTATTCTATAAAGACCGTTGGACTCCTGAACATACCAATGCTACTGCTCCAAGAGCTAACGCTTTGAGCCTGGACAAATATACCGTATCTGATGCCATGGTATTCGACGGTTCATATTTCAAAATCAAACAGATTCAGCTGGGATATTCATTACCGAAACAATGGATAAATAAGGTATTCATCAATAACCTGCGTCTGTATGTATCACTGGAAGATTTCTTTACTTTCACCAGTTATCCAGGCTTCGATCCTGAAGCATCAGCAAACGCTACAAGCGGTATGGGTATTGATATGGGTACATATCCAAGCGCAAAGAAAGTTATGTTAGGCTTTAATGTTGAATTTTAATCGAATAATATTATGAAAAAGAAACTATATATAGCACTTGCTGCAGGAATGTTTTGCATGACATTGGCAACCGGATGCGAAGACAGACTCAATATTGCAAAACATGGAGATGTAGGAAGCCAGGAAACATATTACCAGACAGACGATGAAGCCGAAGCTGCCGCAGCTGCCTTATACTTATCTGTCAGATCACAACATTACAACTGGTTCTTTGTCAAGAATCTGTTATCAGATGATATGTATACTGGCGGAGGTGCACGAGGTGACAATGGAGAAATGGAACGTCTGAACGAAATGACATTTGGTTCAGATCATGGCATGATTACCAGTCTGTATTCCGGACTATACAATATCGTATATAATGCCAACCTGATAATAGAAAAAGTGGCACCCGATAGTGAAGTAAAACGCAGAGCCATTGCCGAAGCTAAATTCTTCCGCGCCTTCTCATACTTCGAGCTGGTTACTCTCTGGGGAAATGTACCTAAAGTAGACCATCTGCTTGCTCCAGATGAATATAGAAAGGGAAATACACCCGCAGAAGAATTGTGGGCTTTCATCGAATCAGACTTGAATGCAGCAGTAGGAGATCCTGACGGAGCAAGCGACCTGCCTTCTAAAGAAAACATAGACGATGATGTAACCAATATCAGAGTGACAAAGGAAGCTGCCATGGCTTATCTGGGTAAAGCTTATCTGTTCCAGGGAAAATATAGTGAAGCTGCTAACATATTGGATAAAGTTATCAGTTCAAACAAATATGGACTGTATCAAGGAGAATATGGCGATCTGGCACACGTAAAAGCAAATAATTGCAGAGAATCTATTCTGGAAGCACAAATGCGTAACGACCCGGAACAGATGTGGAACCAGTTTACTCAGCTATACTGTATGTTGGGATGGCGTTCCTCAATGCTCAATTTTGACCAGTCGGCCTCAGCCTTTTCACAAGGTTGCTACGGTTTCGGTAACCCTACAAAATCACTGTATGATGCATTTGTAGCTGAAGAAACTGCCGATGGTTACCGCTTGAACCAGACTATCATTACCTATAAACAATTGGAAAGTTTAGGAATCTCATTAAGAGACGGTAACATCATGGTAGGTAACGAAGGCTATTTTTCATGGAAATACCGCGCTCTGAAAGAAGATTGCATGTACGATAATCCGGGACTTCAGTTTTATCAATACATCAATTTGCGCTTCATGCGCTATGCAGAAGTCTTACTGATGGCAGCCGAAGCTCATGTACAGGCAGGAAGCGGACAGGACAAGGCTCTGAACTATATCAATGAAATCAGACAACGTGCACAGCTGGCTCCTTTGTCGACAGTTACCTTAGATGACATCAAGACAGAAAAGCGTCTGGAATTATGTATGGAAGGTGTCCGTTACCAAGATCTTATACGCTGGGGAGATGCCGAAGAAGTATTGAAAGAGCAAGGACACTATGTTCCTTCATTGGTTATGGACAAAAAAGTATCCGAAGAACCGACTGTAAAGAAAGAAGGCTTTGTCAATCAGCAAGGCTATGGATTTAAGAAAAACAAGAGTGAATTATTACCTATTCCTGAAAAAGAAATGTCATTGAATCCTAACATGACACAAAACCCAGGCTGGTAAAAAAGAATATAATCAATTAAAAATATTATAGTTATGAAAAAAATAGTATTATATGTAGGTGCATTTTTATTCAGTATCGCTGGATATGCACAACAAGCTTTATGGGGTGGGGGCGATATCGTTTCCCCCCAGATAAACAAAGATAATTCAGTAACATTCCGCATTCTTGCTCCTAAAGCATCTAAAGTAGAGATTGAAGGGGACTTTCTACCTGCGCAAAAAATCAAGACTCCTTTTGGAGAAGTAGAAGCTCCGGGAAGAGTTCAGCTGAAAGAAGGTAAGAATGGGGTTTGGGAATATACATCGTCTATTCTTCCAAGCGAAATGTATAACTATTCGGTATATGTCAACGATTTTAAAACAACCGATCCGAGCAACGTATACCAGAATCGCGATATTGCTACCATTACCAATTACTTCCTGATAGGAAACGGACAAGCTGATTTATACATGGTACAGGATGTACCTCATGGAACTGTATCGAAAGTATGGTATAACTGCCCTACACTGGGTATGGAGCGTCGTCTGACAGTCTATACTCCTGCCGGTTATGAAAGCAGCAACAAGAAATATCCAGTCTTATACTTATTGCATGGAGCCGGAGGAGATGAAAATGCCTGGGTAGAACAAGGACGTGCAGCACAAATCATGGATAATCTGATTGCTCAAGGTAAAGCCGAACCAATGATTGTAGTTATGCCTAACGGAAACGGTGCACAACAAGCAGCTCCGGGTGAAGCTCCCAACAGCATGGTTAAACCTCAGTTCATGAATCCTAAAACAATGGACGGAGAAATAGAGAAAGCTTTTCCTGATATCATAAAGTTTGTCGAAAAAACATATCGGGTAAAAAAAGATAAGAACAACCGTGCTATCTGCGGATTGTCTATGGGAGGATTCCATTCTCTGTATATATCAGCATATTATCCAAACAAGTTTGGTTATGTAGGTCTGTTCTCTGCTGCTACCAGCAAGCAAATCAACAACAAAAATACATCCGATGTATACGAGAACTTAGATCAGAAACTTGCTACCCAGTTCAGTAATCCACCTCGCTTGTATTGGATAGGAATCGGTAAAACAGATTTTCTATACAAGGATAACATTGACTTCCGTAAACAACTTGACGAAAAAGGATATAAATATACTTACGTAGAAACAGATGGAGGACATATCTGGAGAAACTGGCGTGTATACCTGACAGAATTTGCTCCTTTGTTATTTAAATAATTAATACAGACATGAAAAAAGAATTAATTATAGGAATGGCCTTTTCGGCAGCAATACTGAGCTCATGCGGTCCTACAACTCCCCAATTAGGAAAATCTCCCATCAATGAAGTCATCAATGCAATGACTCTGGAAGAAAAAGCACATCTGGTAATCGGTACAGGTATGGCAGGATTTTCCGGTGACAGTGCTGTTATCGGAAAAACTAAAAAGTTAGTACCTGGTGCAGCTGGAACAACTTACCCAATCGAACGATTGGGTATTCCGGCTGTCGTACTAGCTGACGGTCCTGCCGGATTGCGCATTGACCCCACTCGTGAAGGAGATTCAGCAACTTACTATTGTACACACTTCCCTATCGGAACATTATTAGCTTCTACCTGGAATCAGGAACTGGTAGAAAACGTTGGTAAAGCCATCGGTAATGAGGTTTTGGAATATGGAGCCGACGTTTTGCTGGCACCGGCACTGAATATTCATCGTAATCCTCTTTGCGGACGTAACTTTGAATATTACTCAGAAGATCCGCTGGTATCTGGAAAAATTGCTGCTGCTTATGTAAGAGGTGTACAGAGCAACGGAGTGGGAACATCCATCAAACACTTTGCAGTAAACAATCAGGAAAGTAATCGTATGGCTGTAGATGCGCATGTATCGCCAAGAGCCTTACGCGAAATCTACCTGAAAGGATTCGAAATTGCAGTAAAAGAATCGAATCCATGGACCGTAATGTCTTCTTACAACTATCTGAACGGAGTCTATACTTCAGAAAATCCAGAGCTGCTTACTACCCTTTTGCGTGATGAATGGGGATTTAAAGGTATGGTTATGACAGACTGGTTTGGAGGTAAGGATGCAGTAGCACAAATGGAAGCTGGAAATGACATGCTGCAACCAGGACTCGACAGACAGTATGAAGCAATAGTCAACGCAGTAAAAGAAGGAAAATTGGATGAGGCAATCTTAAACCGCAATGTAGAACGTATTCTTAACATGATTCTGCAAACTCCTCATTTCAAAAAATACAACTATTCCAACAAACCCGATTTGCAGGCTCATGCCAATGTTACCCGCCAATCGGCTACCGAAGGTATGGTTTTACTGAAAAACGACAATCAGACTTTACCATTGAATTCCAACATTCAGAAAGTTGCATTGTTTGGATGTACTTCGTATAATTTCATTGCAGGAGGAACTGGTTCTGGAAATGTCAACCGTGCCTATACAGTTTCTTTGCTCGATGGATTGAAGAATGCTAATTTCCAGGTAAACGATGAATTGAAAAACATCTACCTGAAATATATTGCAGAAGAAAATGAGCGCAATAAACCTAAAGGAGATAATCCATTAGTAAAATTCTTACCCACTCCATTACCTACTGAAATGGCTCTGTCAGCAGATCAATTAAGTAACTGGGCTGCTCAAACAGATATTGCATTAATCACTTTAGGACGTATGTCGGGAGAATTTGTTGACAGAAAGGTTTCTGATTTCAATCTATCAAAAGAAGAATCTAAATTGATCAACGATGTATGCAGAACCTTCCATGCCGCAGGTAAAAAAGTTGTAGTTATCTTGAATATCGGTGGAGTGATTGAAACCGATTCATGGAAAAATCTGCCGGATGCTATCCTCTGTGCCTGGCAGGCAGGACAAGAAGGTGGTAATAGTGTAGCAGATATCTTGAGCGGAAAGGCTTATCCATCAGGTAAACTAACAATGACTTTCCCTGTTAAATTTGAAGATGCAGCTTCATCTGCCAACTTCCCGACAGAAGGTGCTATGGGCAATCTGAGTAACATGGCCGATCCTAAAGAAAAGAAGTCTGATGTAAAACTGTGGGACTATACAGATTATGAAGAAGATATCTACGTAGGTTACCGTTATTTTGACAGTTTTGAAAAACAGGTTTCTTATCCATTCGGATATGGTTTGTCATACACAACATTTGAATACGGAAATCCAAAAGTGAAAACTGAAAATGGAATCTATACAGTAACCGTAGATGTTAAAAATACAGGCACACAGCCAGGAAAGGAAATCGTAGAACTTTATATTTCCGCACCTAAAGGAGGAGAATTGAATAAACCAGAAAAAGAATTAAAAGCATTTGCCAAGACTAAAGAATTAAATCCTGGCGAAACAACATCCGTTACAATGGAAGTAAAAGCATTCGATCTGGCTTCTTACAACGAGAATTCTTCTGCATGGGTAATAGACGGTGGTAATTATCAATTCTTGATAGGAGCTTCTTCACGTGATATCAAAGCTACATTAGATGTAGTAGTTACTGGTGGAGTTGAAAAGACTAATAATATATTGCATCTGCAAAGTCCTATCAATATACTGAAAAAATAACCCATTCTGATGAACACATGCTTTTCTACAAATAAGAATGTGGATATAGCATGAGCCATATCATCTTTGAGTACAGCAACTTAAAGATTGATAACAATAAATTTACAGCTGAACGATATACTGCCTCTGGTAATAAAATAAAAGCTGACAAGCACACCAGATAAAAAGTATATCGTTTTCAGCTGTGATTAGATTACTTCTCTCACACCTGATCTACGCCGCTTACATATCAACAAAGTAATATGATGACTAACCTTTAATAATGAAAATCGGATGTTGGAAAAGGTAAATTTAAGATTCAAACGGCTACCCAAATCTGTGAAGACTTCAGGTAGCCGTTTCTTTATTATGAAATATCTTCCATTTCAGCTGATTCTGCTTCACTAGGCTCAGATCCGGCTTCCACCTGTTCCCGATTTGGTGAAACATCCTTTCTTCGATATATTTGAGGTGTAACTCCATATTTATCTTTAAAGCAGCGGCTAAAGTAACGTGGAGAACTAAATCCCAAAATAGTAGATATATTGGCAATATTATATTCCGGATTATTTTTCAGTAATACAGCAGCCTTATGTAATCTAACAGTAAGAATCAAATCATTAGGAGTCTGCCCTGTTATTGCTTTTAACTTAATAAATAATTTAGTTCGTGCAATACACATTTCCCGGGCAAAATCATTCATACTGAAATCGCTGTCACCAATATGCTTTTCAATTACTTGCATAGCCTGTTCCACAAATTTCATATCCAATGGATTGGTTGCAATCATCTGAAAATTATTCTGTGGTTGCTTACTGAATTTCTCCTGTAAAACAATACGGTTATTTACCAAATTCTTACAACGGGCAAGTAATACGTTTATATCAAAAGGTTTAGTAATATAATCGTCTGCTCCAGTCTGAATACCCTCAAGCTTATATTCTATAGCAGTACATGCAGTAAGCAATACTACCGGAATATGGCATGTTTCGATATTTCTCTTTATTTCCCGGCAAAGCTCAATTCCTGTCATACCTTCCTCAAGCAGTACATCGCTCAACACAATATCAGGCATGTGCTCTTTAACAGCATCCAATCCGTCTTTTCCGTTAGAAACAGCTATGACATGATAATAAGGAGTGAACAATTCTATAAGCATATCACGTAAAGCAATATCATCCTCTACCAGAACAATCTTAAATTTTTTCTCTACATCAGATTCTGACATTGACCGAGTTTCCTGCTCCATTATTTCAATCTGCTGCATGTTTTCATGCGGTGTTCTTACAAAATCAGATTCTTTATTTTGACTGATTTCTTCTGGTTTAAAATGTGAATTACCCAAAGGAATACTAAACGAAAATGTGGAGCCTTCATCGGGAACACTAATCACTCCAATAGTGCCATGGTGAAGTTCGACAATTCCTTTTGCTAAAGCAAGTCCGATACCGGAACCTGCATTTTGGGAAGAGAGCGTCGCCGCCGTTTGATAAAAACGATTGAATATATTATTTTGCTCTTTTATGGGTATGCCACATCCATTATCAGCAACATCAACCACAACTTCATGTCCACGTTTAGCAACTGAAAGCGAGATTTCCCCTCCATTAGGAGTATACTTAAAAGCATTAGATAACAGATTATTAACGACTTTTTGAAGTTGTTTTGCATCGTACCACACATTAATAACATCATTTGACTTATTAAACTTAAAATTAATGTTCCGTGTAGTAGCATATTCTTGGAATAGCAAATAAGTAGCATGCAGAAACTCAACAATATTATGCTCACTTACCTTTACTTTCATTTGTCCCTGCTCCTGCTTACGAAAATCAAGTAGTTCATTGATCAACTCCTGAAGTTGTAAAGAGCTCTTATAAGTACGTAATATTTTATTATATACCATTGGAGCAATATTTTTAACCTGAAGCAACATCTCCATTTGTCCGATTATAATCGTAAGCGGTGTACGGAATTCATGAGATATATTGGTGAAGAAACGTAATTTCGACTGGTTAAGCTCTTCTATGTCCTTAATATAATTACGCTCATACTTTAATTCAGTTTGCAGCTTCAATCTTTTATTATAAGTACGGACAATATAAGTTATAATTAATGAGGCAGAAATAACATAAAGTAGATATGCCCACCATGTTTTATATAACGGAGGAAGTATTTTAATGTTAATACGATTACAAGCCTTCTCCTCTCCATCTTTTCCTACCGCTTTTACTACCAGCTGGTAATTTCCCGGCTCCAAATTAGTATAAGTAATTATACGTCCATTTCTCAAGGTTGTCCAACTATCAGAAAAATTCTCTAACCGATATACTATATTATCCTGATTAAACGATGAATAATTAGTAATAGCATACTGAATGCTGAACATTGACTGAGAAGCATTAAAAGTTAATTGTTCCGTCTGTCGCAATGATTCTTTTAACAAGCCTGTTTCATCACCTATTTGGACTTGCTTGTCATTTATGAACAACTTGAATGGAAATATCTGATAAGATAGCGACTGCAACTCCAGCTGCTGAGGATAAAAAGTCAGCAAACCGTCCACTCCACCTATATACATACGCCCATCGGATGCACGGAAAATAGCATTCTGATTAATAGCAGAAAGAGGCAAACTTTTTCCTACACTATAATTAGTAATTTGCTGAGTAGAAATATCCAGACACGACAATCCACGATCCGTAATTATAAACAACTTATCCGGTGTATCACTACATGCACCATATACGCAATTGCTTAACAGTTCATGAGTAGCTTCGCTATAGTTAATGAAACTATCAGTTTCTTCCTGATAAAGATCCAAACCACTTTCCGCCGTACAGAGCCATAACCTGTTACCCATATCCTCATAAATACAGTTTACACCATTACTACTCAAGCTATGTGGATTTTGCTTCTGGTTACTATATAACTTCAGACGTTTGGTTACAAAATCATAAGCATATGCCCCCTTCTCAGCACCGGCAATCCACAATATACCTCGATGGTCAATACAAAGATCAAGTGCAAATGAAATAATATCGCCCTCCTGACCTTCCTTAAATAAAGGAATAAAGACTGCCGTTTCAGGATTAAACTGATAAACACCATCATGAGTAGCCAATAAAAGTAAATCTTTATAAGGTATGATATCACATATTATATTCGATTTATGTGAAACCTGATCATGATAACTATAATGAGTAAAATGTCCCGAATTTATATCCAGCTTATTTAATCCTCCCAAATGAGTTCCTATCCACAGGCAATTACGCTGCTTATCAAAAAATACTGTCTTTACATTATTTTGGGAAATACTATTTCCTCCTTCGTGATATCTATACCACGAAAACTGTCCGGTTCTGGTATCAAGTTTATTCAGTCCACCACCTTCCGTAGAAATCCAAATATTATGATTTATATCCTCCGCCATTACTCCAACGATAGGAACACTCAAGCCAGCACCTTCATGCTCCGAGGCATTATAATGCCAATATATACTTTGAGAAGGATTAAAAAAATCGACACCTCCAAAGTAAGTTCCAATCCATATATTCCCCTGATTATCACATAAAAGGCTCCATACAGAAGTAGACGAAGCAAGCATATTCCGCGATGTATTCGGATAAGAAATAAAATTATCCGTAAGAGGCATATATTTATTCAGTCCACGGAAAGTTCCAATCCAAATATCTCCTTGCTTATCCTCACAAATATCTCGTACATAGTTTGCACACAATCCATCTAAAGAGCTATAATGATGTAACCCATTCTCAGAAAAAAGATACAATCCATCATTCAACGTGCCAATCCAGTATCGTCCTTTGCTATCCTTGAATATTTTTATAATTTCTTCATTATCGAACAATTGCCGAAGTTCTCTAGAATTTCTATCGTACAAATAACATCCTTCTTCTCTAGTACCTATAAACATAGAAGTTTTATCTACATAAAGACATGTAATTTGTACATCATGTGCAGGTAATGAATATACTTGGTTAAACCGAGCCCCATCATAGACATACACTGAATTGCCAAGTGCAATAAAGAGCAGATCGTTATAATGCATTGCCGACACATTATTTTGAATCAGATTCAAAAAACGTTCGCTTTTTGGCTCAAAAGCAGAAATACCACGAATGGTAAGAAAATAAACCATTCCCTTCTCATCACCCGTTATATCTCTCACATAATTGCTGCAAATACTGTATTCGTCATTCTGGTCATGCTTAAATACAGATATTTCATGCCCATCATAAAGATTGACTCCATTACGTGTACCAATCCATATCAACCCCTTTGGATCTTGGTAGATAGACATCACCGAATAATGTGACAAATCTTCTGTTGTACTCAAATGACGAAAAATAATATCTTGAGCAACAACAGAAAGATTAAAACAATGTACAACAAGCAGTATTATTACATAAAAGGACCTCATCATTTTAAATCTACAATCAAACAATTGAACGACAAATCCTTACAAATATAAGAATATTATATAAGGATAAGGAATAAGCTTAAAAAAAAAATATGATAAAATAGTCCATTTTTATACCTCATGAGTTCATTTTTCAATCTTTCAAGGGAAACATACAATACTTAAACTTAATATGGACGTAATAGCCCATACCTATATAGGTAAGTAAACTATATTTGCATCAACAAAAATCATTAACCCTAATTTTATTTAGTATGAAGAACTTATTATTAGTAGCCAGTACAACTTTTGTTTCTTTAGGATTTGTTTTCCACAGTTGCAATACTGAAATAAAAAAAGCTGATATCATTGCCGACAATGTGGAGAATGCAGTCAAACAGTACACAATACAAACTGACATTATTGAGAAAAGCGGAGAAATACTCAATCCACGCACTATTAATACAAAAGGAGAAATACAATACATCCCTACCGATGACTGGTGCTCTGGCTTTTTTCCAGGAAGTATGTGGTACTTATATGCGCTTACAAATGACACAAAATGGGAAAAACTAGCAGAAAAATATACAGAAGATCTTGATTCCATACAATACTTGACTTGGCATCATGATGTCGGCTTCATGATTGGCAGCAGTTATCTCAATGGTTATCTGCTAGGTAAAAAGGAATATAAAAATGTCATCGTACAGACAGCTAAAGCACTTTCGACTCGTTTTCGCCCTACCGCCGGAGTCATCCAGTCATGGAACGTAGACCGCGGATGGCAGTCACAACGTGGATGGGAATGTCCGGTTATTATTGACAACATGATGAATCTGGAACTGCTGTTCGAAGCGACAACATTATCCGGCGATTCTACATTTTATAATATAGCAGTAGCTCATGCTAACACAACACTAAAGAATCATTTCCGTAAAGATAACAGTTGCTGCCATGTGGTAGATTATGACCTTTCCAACGGTGAAGTACGAAAAAAACAAACTGCACAAGGTTATGCAGATGAGTCTGTATGGGCTCGAGGACAAGCTTGGGCCATTTACGGTTACACCGTTTGTTACCGATATACACACGATACACGCTATTTGGAGCAAGCGCAAAAAGTATACAATTTTATCTTCAACAATCCTAAATTGCCTTCAGACCTTATACCTTATTGGGATTACGATGCACCTAATATACCTAATGAACCACGTGATGCTTCTGCTGCCGCTGTAACTGCTTCAGCACTATACGAACTTAGTACATATCTTTCTGACAAAAAATATAAAGAAACAGCCGATAAAATTGTTGAAAACCTTAGTACACCAGCATATCGAGCAGAAATAGGAACAAACGGAAACTTCATCTTAATGCATTCTGTAGGAAGTATTCCTCACGGACAGGAAATTGATGTTCCTCTGAATTATGCCGATTACTACTTTCTTGAATGTTTGTTAAGAAAATCACGCTTAGAAAAAGGTAAGAGTATTAGATAAAAAATAAACTCCCAATAATATTATCATGAACACACATCATTCCTTTATTCGAGTAAAACGATTCATATCTCTACTGTTTTTGTCATTGATTTCTACGGCTCTGACATGGGGACAAATTACTGTAAAAGGAACAGTCATAGACGAAACTCAATTCCCTGTAGCAGGAGCCAATGTACTAGTCAAAGGTGAAAATACCGGTGTAATAACTGATCTCGATGGAAATTTTAGTATTCAAGTTCCTAAGAAATCGTCTATATTGGTTTTCTCTTTTATCGGTTTTGCAACTCAGGAAGTTACTGTAGGCAATAAAACTCAGTTAAATATTGTCTTAAAAGAAGACGGAGTAATGCTTAATGAAGTGGTAGCCATCGGATATGCTACTGTAAAAAAGAGTGATCTCACCGGTTCTGTAGAGAAAGTTGACATGGAAGACTTGAATAAAACATCCAGTCTTTCATTCGACCAAGCATTGGGAGGACGAGTTGCAGGCGTACAGGTCGTGTCAAGTGACGGACAGCCCGGACAAACCTCTAATATTGTTATCCGAGGAAGTAATACAATATCTGATGTTGCAGACGGAAATCCCCTTTACGTAATCGACGGATTCGCTACTGAAGATGCAAACGCCTCATCCATCAACCCTAATGATATCGAATCTATTGATATTTTAAAAGATGCATCTGCTACAGCCATCTACGGTGCTCGCGGTGCTAACGGTGTAGTCATTATCACTACCAAACGAGGAAAAGAAAGCGCTCCACGTATTACTTATAACGGCTATATTGCATACCAAACTCGTCCTAAATTTCTTGAGTTACTCCAAGGTAGAGATTTTGTTGAACTACAACAAGAAATCTTGACAACTGATGAAATGAACAAAACATATTTTTCATACGATGAGGTTTTAGGGCGTTACCAAACTATAGAAGACTATGATAATCGCCAGTCTACTAACTGGCAAGACCTGGTTTTCCAAGGAGCTCCTATGACAAGCCATTACGTTTCACTAACCGGCGGCTCTCAGAAAACAAAATACAGTTCAAGTATTTCATATTACAACCAGCAAGGTACAATTATTGAGTCATCATATGAAAGCTTAAAAGCGAGACTTACACTCGACCAACAGATTTCCGAAAAAATCAAATTTGGAGCCAGTGTCAATTTTTCAAATAATACTTCTGTTGGTTCTGCTCCTTCACAAGGTGGAGGACAAAGTACACAGTATTTTCTTTATCAAGTATTAGCCTACCGCCCTTTGAAATACCGTTCATCTGATGATATTTACGCTATAATTGATGATAATGGTGGTACATATCCTTACAACCCCATTAAAACAATTGAAAATACATATTCTACTATTCGCAACCGCCAGCTCAGTTTCAATAGTTATTTAAATTATAATATATTAAAGGATTTATTATTTAAAGTTACATTTTCGTATACATGGCGTCAAGACCAGACTAAAGAATATTACAATGCGGATACATATTATGGTGATTCACTTTATTCATCTAACGGAAGCAATGGAAGTTTCAGCTTCAAAGAATGGAACAGTTGGTCGAACGAATACACTTTAACTTATAAGAAAAAAACAAAAAAAAGTCATAATATCAATGCGATGCTAGGAGCATCAATATCCAGCCAGTTAATCTCTGTTTTGGGATCTAAATCGGTAATGGTTCCTTGGGATTACATGGGAATATGGGGTATTGATGAAGGAACTCCCCTATCAATAACATCCAATCAGGTGAAAAACAACCTATTGTCATTTTTCGTCCGTTTTAATTATGACTGGAAATCACGTTATCTGCTAACAGCAACAATGCGCGCAGATGGGTCTTCCAAGTTCATCAAAAACAAATGGGGATACTTTCCTTCTGCATCTGCTGCCTGGCGTATATCTGACGAGCCCTTTATGACACGTACTTCTTCATGGCTATCCAGTCTTAAACTACGCCTAGGATGGGGAGCTACCGGTAACAACATTACCCAAAATGCTTATCCGTCAAATTTATTGTATGCAAGCAACCAAAATTATGCCTTTGGTAATGCAATGACTCCAGCCATCTATATTTCACAAATGGCTAATCGTGACTTAAAATGGGAAACAACATACCAAACTAATCTCGGAATTGATTTTGGTTTATTCAACAACCGCATTAATGGTAGCATTGACCTCTATAATAAAGATACGAAAGATCTTCTACTCTATGCTGATGTTCCACCATCAATAGGTTTCACCCAAGTTCAGCAGAATATAGGAAGTATTAATAACAAAGGATTGGAAATCACTATCAATACAGTTAATTTGCCAGGTGGTGGAAACAAATTGAAATGGACAAGTAGCTTTAATATTTCTTTTAATAAGAATAAAATCACAGCTCTTTCTGACGGACAACTTAGTCGGAAAGCAGGTATCCGATACCCTAATATACCCGACTTATACATCTGTAAAGTAGGTGAACCTTTGTCTGAAATGTATGGCTACGTGTACGACGGAGTATATCAGTACAGTGACTTTGATGAGGTAGCTCCTAATGTATTTGTTTTAAAACCTGAAGTACCCAATAACACAAACGAACGTGCCAACATACGACCGGGAGATCCAAAGCTGAAAGACTTGAATGGAGATGGCAAAGTAACAGCAGAAGATCAGACTGTAATTGGACATGGTCTACCTATCCATACAGGTGGATTTACAAATAAGTTCGAATACAAAGGATTCGACTTGAGCATCTTCCTGCAATGGTCATATGGCAATGATGTAATAAACTACAACCGTGTGAAACTTGAAGGTCTTGCAGAACGCCATATCAACCAACTCAGTTCTGTTAAAGATCATTGGACACCTCGTACACTCAACGAAGACGGGACCTATACAGAAGGTAATTATACCAACTATCTATGGGCAGTAAAACGCGGGCTAACTAATATAAACACAAGCCGTGAAGTGGAAGATGCCTCATTCTTACGTCTGAAAAACATTCAATTAGGCTATAACTTTCCAACCAAACTGCTGAAATCAGCCCATTTATCTTCACTCCGTATTTATGTAGGAGCTGACAACCTGGTAACATGGACAAAATATACAGGATACGACCCAGAAGTATCTACCCGCAATTCATCAATGACACGAGGTTTCGATTATTCAGCATACCCTAGAGCTACAACGTTTACTTTTGGAGTAAACCTAGGTTTATAAAAACATAGCTGTACAACAAAAAAACGAAAAGAATATGAAGAAGATACTCTATATATTAAGCATAATGATAACTTTTTCCTCATGTAATTTTTTAGATACAGAAACATATGATTACCTCAATGAGGACAATATCTATCATGATGAAAAGAGCTGTATGGCAGGACTTGCCGGCATATATGATGTACTAGGAGCAAATGGATGCTATGGACAGATGTTATGGGCTGATCTTGATGCCGGAACTGATATTTTAGTTTATAACCGTGAATTTGGAAAAGACTATATCAACACCTATAATTATAATTACAATAACACCGACAACTCACTTAAGACAGCATGGATTGCTTTATATGAAGGTATAAACCGTGCTAATGACTACATTGATGCCGTATCTAACCGAAGTAATGAAGAGTGTGGAGGAAGCAAGAATAAAGCAATGTTTCTTGGAGAGGCTAAAGCATTACGAGCTATTTATTACATGAATCTCGTTGCTTTTTGGGGAGAAGTACCTTTACGTACTAGTGCAACCAAGGATCTTAGTACACAATTATTAAAAAAATCACCACAACAAGATATCTACGAACAAATTATCAGCGATTTGGAAGCTGCAGAATCAGGTTGTTTGAAAGCAACTGAATTAAATACTCCAGGACGTATTTCACAAACTGCAGTTCAGGCGTTACTAGCTCGTGCCTATATGTGGCAATCAGGCTATCCCGTATATGCCAATACATGGGACAAGGCTCTAGAGTACGCTCGTAAAGTACGCGACAGCCAAATCCACCATTTATATCCAGCAAGTAATGGAGTAAATGGCTACCAGACTTACTTCATCAATATGTGCAGCAATAATTATGATTTGTCTGTACGTGAAAGCATGATTGAGGTTGAGTTTTATGGAAACGGACAAACCCAAACAAACGAAGCTGGAAGATTAGGGTTGTATATAGGCGTTACCCAGCAATACACTTCAGAAGATGTACCATATGCTTACGGACTTTATGATGCAACAAAGTATCTGTTCAGACTATATGAATCAGGAGATGCCCGCCAATGGTGGAACATTGCCGACTATAAATATGTAAACAACGGAGGTGTAGTGACTGAAGAACCTCGTACTACTGCGGAAAAGCAAAAAGAAGACGGAAATGCAGCGAAATGGCGTGCAAAATATATCCCAGAGCGTCCACTATCACGTAATAACTCTTCTATAAACTTTCCTATCATCCGTTACGCCGATGTTCTGCTTATGATAGCCGAATGTGCCAATGAAGTAAATAATGGTCCTACTCAGGAAGCTATCGAAGCCATCAACCAAGTAAGAAGACGTGCTAATGCCTCGACAGTAGAATTAGGCGACTTCGATTATAACAGCTTCAAAAAATTCTGTTTTGAGGAACGTACTCGAGAGCTTTGTTTCGAGGTTCCACGCCGTATGGAACTTCGCCGGCATGGAGCAACTTTTTTCGAAAATCAGATTAACATATTAAAAGACCAGTCGCTCAACGAACAAAACAAAATGATTGGTTATGAACTGACAAGTGTTAAAGCTGTACCGGCCATTAATTTCGCGCCCAAACATATTTATTATCCAATTCCTCAGGTAGAACTTAATACAAACCCAATATGCGGACAAACCGAAAACTGGTAATACCCGTGTCAAACATTAAGATATATTTATTATGAAAGGCAGCAAACTTTATATAGTATTCATCATGGTTACAATGTTTCTCACTGGTTGTAACCCTGATAATGTAGACAATGTTACATTTGATGTATCTATTGCCGATTGTACTAACCAAATTCATACAGGTAGAGAAGTAACCTTCTTATTCGAAGGTAATCCAGACTACATTACCTTCTATTCTGGTGAGAACGGTAATAGTTACGCCAACAAAGACAGAACCACTGTCACCCTAAACTCTCTTACTTTAGAGGCTTCATTTAAACAACAATACACAGATAAAGAATATTACAATAAAGAATTAATTCATGTATATATCTCTGAAGACTTTAGCGGAAACTATACTGTAGAGGGAATAAAAAATAGTCATTGGACAAAAATTTCAGGGCAGGAAGCAGGACAACTCATCGTACCGGCTCCTCCTACCAGTTCATCAGTAACGACAGAAAGCACATATAATCTCGCTAAATATGCAGATAAGAACTTCTACGTCGCATTCGAATATAATGCTCCCAAGCGTGAAGAAGTACCTGAGTCTGATGGAAACGGAAAATATGTACAAGCACCACGTATAGACGTCCAATCACTGGTTCTTAAAAAAGAAACAGCCGACGGACAACAGGTAGCAATGAGCAATACAGCTACTGACTGGGGATTTCAAATCGTATACGAGAATTCAGAACAAAAGGGAAGCTATCTGGTAAACGATGAATCCCTCCTTTTCCAACCTCAGAAAAACTTGGAACACAACGATGATGACATTATTGTGTGGATGGTCAGCCAGAATCTTGTTCCGAATTCAGTATCACCTGACAGAGGAACAGCTATTAAAGGAACTGATGTGGCACTTTCAAGTTATACATACACTTATTCTCAACCAGGAGTATATACGGCAACCTTTATAGCAACCAACGCTAACATGTGGAATTCAAAACAAACAATTAAAGAAATTACATTTACTGTTTCAGAATGACAAATATACGATTTTTTATCATATTACTCATTTTATCAGGGGAATGGCTATTCACTGCGTGCGGAGATGAGACACCGGGAACAACCAAACCTAACGAACAATCTCCAGTCACACCCCAACCCGATCCCGAGAATCCTACAACTTACGAAACCAGTCGGTTGTGGACAGAGTTTCTAAATGCCGGACAGACAGGAACAGAATCTACTTTACTTGATTTTTCATACGCAGGTTATAAACACGGAGAGAAATCAATCCCCGACGTCAGTTATAAAATCTTCAACATTGAAGACTATGGTGCTATTCCCAATGATGGGAAAAGCGATCGTCAAGCACTAATAGAAGCAATAAATGATGCTCAAAAAAATGGGAATGGTGTTATCTTGTTCCCAGCCGGACGTTTCGATCTCCGTCCCAAAGATGCTCTTAACGAATCAATTGTAATTGATGCAGATAACATTGTATTACGTGGAGCCGGATGTGAAGAAGGCGGGACAGAGATTTTCATGGAATACCCTAATCAATCAGTCGACGGTTCGCTTTGGAATACTCCGGAGCTGATTTCCTTCCGCTATGTACGAAGTTCTGACACACAATTAGCAAACATTACGGCAAACACTCCTCGTGGAGGTTTCTCCGTAGAGGTCAGCAACACAAGTGGAATGACTGTAGGACAAAGAGTTTTTCTCAAACTAAAAAACAATGCTCCGGAACTAATAAATCAAGAGCTCTCTCCTTATAAAGCAGATGCCGCATGGACTGAACTGAATAATAATGGTGTTCAAGTCATAGAGTATCATAAAATTGCAAAAATATCAGGCAGAACAGTAACTTTTAAAGAACCCATTATGCACGCAATAGACAGTCAATGGGGATGGACATTGCACAATCACTCCTGTCATACAGGAACCGGAGTGGAAGATATCGCTTTCGTAGGGAACTTCAATGAAGCGTTCTCACACCACCTTAATGCTTTACACGACAGCGGATACCGCCTCCTGACCATCTGGCGTCAAGTAGATAGTTGGGTACACCGTTGCCGATTTACAAATGTAAGCGAAGCATTAAGCGTAATGCAAAGTGCCAATGTTTCGGTTCTTAGCTGTACAATAACAGGCAATGGCGGACATTCTGCTATCCGGTCACAGGCTTCTACGGGAGTATTCATAGGTAAAGTCGATGACAAAGCAGGGCAATTTCATTCAGTAGGAGTATCAAAAACAGCCATAGGAACTGTTTTGTGGAAAAACACGTGGACTGCTACAACTTGTTTCGAATCTCATGCCAATCAACCACGAGCAACCCTTTTTGATGCATGTAAAGGTGGTTTTATATCTGCTCGTAGTGGAGGTGATGAATCAGCTGCTCCCAACCATTTACGTGATCTGGTTTTATGGAACTTTGACGAGATAGATTCTGGAGAACAGAATTTCAATGTATGGCAACGAAACACACGTTGGCTCATGCCTATAATTGTAGGTCATCACGGCAGTAAAACAACCTTTATTCCAACTCAGGTAACAGCTGATGAAGGCAATGGAACAGCAATGGAACCACTCTCTCTCTATGAAGCACAATTAGAGAATCGGCTAGGTATGACACCCCAGTGGCTAAATGATTTAAAATGATACAAATCAATGAATCTGTACTCAAAATGACACTATAATGAACGTAAGTGCACCTGAATTTTATACAGAATCTACATCTTTGCAATAGACAAACGACCTTAATAATGAATATTATGATACGATTTAAAACATTATCTTTATTATTACTAATTATTATCACCTCCTTTATATCAGGAGGTTGTAATGACGAAAATACGATACAACCAAAGCCTCAGCCCTTAGTTCTGCAAGGTCAAGCATACACATTCGATTCTGAAAATGGAACTATATGGAATGGGGCACAAGAAATCGGGGTATTTTTGATTGATTTTGACAAAAAAACAATCATAGAGGAATACGCCAATTTAAAATATTTCGCAGATAATCGTACTTCAAGCGGATATTTTGTTCCTGAAGGTGAACCAGTATATCTTAAGGAACAACAGAAAGTAAATGCAATAGCATATTATCCTTATAAGGATATTAACACCCTTACTAACAACTCTGGTTCCCAATACTTATATCGATTGGACTTAAGCAACCAAAAGAACTTAAAACCTGACGCTTTTTTGTATGCAGATAATGCAAAAGAACTAAGTAGTACGAATTACAAAGCAACATTGGAACTTCGCCCTGTACTTAGTATGGTAAAACTTACTTTTACACAAAGTGCAGGTATCAGCGAAGATCGTCTCAAGAAAATGACTCTTAAACTGAAAGGAATGCCTTCGAAAGCTGATTTTGATTTATTACTTGGAGATTTTATATCTACAACAAAAGAAGATAACGAAATCGTTATAGATGTAAAAGATGACCTGACTGCCAATATCATATTATACCCTTCAGCTCTTGCAGAAAATGCGACCTTGGAGGTAACTATTCCTGCCGAAGGAAACGAAAAGGAAATAATAACATCATGGAGTCTTAACAATGTAATTTCTGAAATAGAAGAAAATACTCAATATTTCATTCTTGCCAAAATCTCAGCAGAAGGAATAACTGGTGAACTTACGGGTAAATCTCTTATCTATATTCAAGACTGGAATACAGATGAAGACATAAACGGTAATGCCAATCCAGATAAACCACAATCGGTTAATTTAGCTACAAACGGAGATTTCGAAGAATTAACAAGTATAAGTGTATCCAATTCTGTACCAACTTCCGCAAAAGTATGGTATGGACTGAAAAACAACGATAACTTCCTAGCAGACATATATAAAGACAGTAAACAAGGAAACGTTGCTCATATGAAATGTAGCAATAGTTTAACGTGGTATAAAAATTATATCGGACATACAATGGCCAACGCTAAATCGAAAAGCTATCGGCTTAAGTTTAAAGCATCCACATTAGAAAGTACAAAACAAGCAAACATGCAAGTATATATACGCATCAATAAAGCAGACAATTATTTCTTTGTACTAAAAGATGCAGACCAAACAAAAGCATGTGCAGACCAAGTAATAAGTTTAAGCAAAGAATGGACTGAATATACAATTGACTTTGACTTTACCCAACAAGTAAATACAATATGGGGAAGTGGTATTATAATATCATCTACAACGGAAGAGGATCTCAAAAATTTCTATGTAGCATTTGTAGCCCAAAACGCAGACGTAGATTATTATTTGGATGACATAACATTAGAAGAGTTAAATTAAATGCAATCAATTTACATAACAAAACCAATAATTCTTTTTATCTATGAAAAAGTGTAATATTATTATGGCTTTAGCTGCAACCACAGTCTTCGCAGCATGTAACAACGACAATGAACTTGTACAGCAAAAAGTTTCTGGTGAAGAAGTTAATTTCTTTATCGACAATGCTCCTATTACCCGTACTTCGGTTAATACTTCTGATGCCTCAACTAAATTTGTAGAAAACGACCAGATTGGTATCTATGCTACCGGCGGAGCTACTGCCAGCAATGTAGGTTATCAAGTGGGGTCCGGATCGGATGGTGCATTATCTCCAATTTCAGGAACAATCAACTGGAGTAGTGAAGCTGCGGGAAACTTCTATGCATATTATCCTTATGCATCAACTCAATCAGCAACAGGAAAGGTTACTTTTACCGTAAGCAACCAAGATACAGAAGCAAACTTTAACAAAAATGATTTTTTGACAGCAAGTACAACCGACGTCACTTATCAATCTCCTATTAACTTCAAATTTGCTCATGCTCTTTCTTTAGTGCAAGTTTCTTTATCTGGTGACTATGCAAGCAATGCTACCGCCGTTACTATCGCAGCACAGCCTACTGTAGAATGGACCTATGCAAATAACACACTTGCAACAAGCGGTGAAGCAACAACTATTAATATGTGGAAAATATCACCCGATGCTCAAGAATATTGGGCAATGGTTCCGGCACAGACTATTAGCAATGGAACAGTTCTCTTCACTATTACTACTAGTGGTGACACATACACATATAAACCAACTAGTGATATTGAAATAAAAACAGCCCACAGCAAGAAGTTTAACCTTCAGCTAGGTCCTAACGCAACTGTAACTTCGATTGCTACTGATATCAATACAGACGGATGGACAGAAGACACAGAAGAAAGCGGTGATACTGAAAAAGTAGAGCTTCCTGCTGTTGAACTCATTTCGGAAACAGCCGGAATGTTTACTGCTGAAACTGCTATTACAGAACAAACTTCAAAACAGAATTGTGTAGAAGGATGGAACACCGTTACCGGTAGTGGTGCAAATGCAACTATCCAATTTGATGAGGCTGAAAATGCAGTTTCATTATCAAGCACAAGTGGAAGCTGGTATAACGCAACTCTTTATTACTGCACAAAAGAAAATGCAGCCACTGCAAGTAAATATACCCTTACATTCGACCTGAAGGCTAGTGAAGCATGCGATATCCAACTAGCTTTAATGCCTTGTATCGTAGATAATTTATATTTCGTTCAAGACAATAGCAGTTTAAGCCCAGTAAGCTATAGTTCAGCAACAACAGAATGGATTACCAAAACCTTGACCTTTGACCTGTCAAAAATAAAAAACAAAACGACTTCTGATGCTGAACTTAGAACAGCTACAACGGAAGATCTTGCCAAGGTTCTGGTTTACTTCACTCCCAAAACAAAATCAGAAGCAATACTTTATATTCAAAATGTTAAATTGGTAGAAAAGAAATAATATTCATCAAAACAGATTCCAAGAGCCTGTTTATTTCTACTCTAAACAGGCTCTCTATTTTCACTGAACACTTCTAACCTTTACATCATGAAACGACTTACCCTATTTTCTCTCCTTTCACTATTCGCTAGCAGTACACTTCTGGCACAAGAATTAACATTCACCGAAACCAGCCACGATTTCGGAGCTATCAACGAAGCAGATGGTGAAGTACACTATGACTTTCACTTTACCAATACAGGCAATGCTCCTTTGGTCATCAAGCAAGTCATTACCGGATGCGGCTGTACTTCTGCCAAGTGGAGTGAAAAACCTTATGCCCCCGGGGATAAAGGCGTTATTCGGGTTTCATATCATCCTGAAGGAAGAAAAATGGAGAAGTTCAGTCAGGTAACAGAAGTTTTTACGAACCTTCCTAATCCAGCGACACTTACAATCAGTGGAAGTGTTACATTGGTGAAACACCCTTATGTCAACTACTTCGACCCGACAAAAGGTGAACGTAAAACGCCAAAAACTTTTACTCCTAAAGATGACTACGAACTGGTACTCATGCGTGTCCGCCAGAACCTCTACGAATCCACTCCTGTAGAAACCATGGATAAAAACGCAACCAGCTTAATGAAACTGATGACTCCCGAAGGTATTTGGCCACAGATAGATTATAAATGTTTCTTTCGAACCAACTGGGAACCTGCCGATCACCTGAGCCGCATCAAACGTATGGCCATGGCTTATACCTGTCCCGAATCATCTCTTTACGGCAATCAGGTTCTTTTCCGAGCAATTGACAAGGCAGTACGTGCATGGAATGAATATAAACCAACCTCATACAACTGGTGGTACAATCAAATTTCTGTACCTAAGATAATGGCAGACATACTTGCATTGATGGAAGCAGGTGAGTCTAAACTGTCAGACGGAGCAGTTCATGGTTTCATGGAAATGATGGAACAAAGTGATCCACGCAAATGGACCGGAGCCAATAAAATGGATATTGCTATCCATCATCTAATAAGAGGGTGTGTTCTGAAAAATGACAGTATCGTAAGTACCAATGTAAAAGAATTTTTTGAGCCAGTATGCATCACAAATGGAGAAGGAATTCGTGCTGATATGTCTTACCAACAACACGGGACACAATTATATATTGGTGGTTATGGAAGTGTCTTTGTAGATAACATTGCAAAAACAGCTGGGCTTTTTACTGGTACTCGTTTTGCTTTAAATGACGAACAAATCAAATTATTTTCTGAATTTGTCCGCAACACTTATCTGAATGTATTCCGTTCACACTACATGGATTTCAGTGTCTGCGGTAGAAGTGTCAGTCGTGCTAAAACACTTGATCCAGGCAATTATGCTTTTCTTTTCAATAAGATGAAGGAAATAGATCCGACACATGCTGATTATTATGATATGGCCTCCCAGCGCTTCTCCCAAAACAATAGTACCATTGGGCGCACACATCATAATCAGATGTTCTATCTGTCGGACTATATGCTTCATAACCGTAAACGCTTTGATTTCTCCGTACGTGCCGTATCCAACCGGACTTGCCGATCAGAAAGCGGAAACGGTGAAAACTTGTTAGGTACTTACCTCAGTGAAGGAGCTACCAATATACGAGTAACCGGTGATGAATATTATAATATTTTCCCCGTTTGGGAATGGGATAAGATTCCAGGAACTACAACCCCAGCAGGTGAAGTCGAAAACCATAATGACTGGGGAGTAGCAGGTACTGCCGAATTTGTAGGAGGAGTTTCAGACGGACTTTACGGAGTAATGGCATACGGAATGAATGATTATGGAATGAAGGCTAATAAAGGTTGGTTCATGTTCGACAATGAAATTGTATGTCTTGGCTCAGGAATTGAAAGCCAGACAGATAAAGATATTAACACCAGCATCAATCAATGTCATTTAGTCGGTGACGTATATGCAACAACCGCCGGGAAAATGGGTAAAATGATTCCCAACAGTCGTCTTGACTCTGAATTCAGCGGATGGATATGGCACAATAAAATAGGTTATTTCTTCCCTGATAGTATTTCCATGCATTTAAAAAACGAACAGCAACAAGGAAAATGGTCGAAAATAAATTTCAACCAATCCGACCAGCTGGTAAGCATGCCTGTTTTCAATTTATATGTAAGCCACGGAAAGAAGCCAAAAGGAGAAAAGTATGCCTACTACATAGTACCAGGAATTGCATCACCTGCTTCTCTCACCGCATACAATCCCACCAATGTTCCTATTATCAGCAATGAAGCCAATCTTCAGGCTGTATACAATCAGCAGTTAGATATTCTTCAAATTATATTTTGGGAAGCGGGTACGCTTCAGCACGGTCAAATAAAAGTAGAAGCGGATGTGCCTTGTGTAGTAATGATAAAAGGTACTACAACTTATAGACCAGAAGTTCTGTTAAGTGATCCCACTCAAAAGAATAAGCTAACCTACGGAAAAGAAGTTAGAGTAATTAAATTGGATGGTTCTTCTCAAAACAGCTAAAGAGAAAAAATTAGCACTCTATACATTTATTAATTTTTTATCCGAAGTTAAGAAAGAGCCAATGACGGATTCATATTATATAACAAACTAATAAAAACGATTTTTATATTATGGTTAATTTTTCACTCGAAGGTAAAGTAGCTCTTGTAACAGGAGCTTCTTACGGTATCGGTTTTGCAATTGCAA
>ENA-USUE01000013-USUE01000013.1-human-gut-metagenome-genome-assembly--contig:-NODE-13-length-100588-cov-27.417258_pt1 | contig 100588 bp, 68 predicted proteins | sample MGYA00250060_ERZ773396 | MGnify/ENA primary metagenome ERZ773396 (study PRJEB29103, sample SAMN06111989) | human gut metagenome | biome: human gut; feature: ankylosing spondylitis patient; material...
GCATCAGCAACAGGAAACTGCGCAGGAGCGTAGAAAAGGTGAAGAACGAGTCCCTTCCGAAACTGGTGTCGTACAAGAGGCATCTGGAAATCATGGGTGAGAGGAACAGCTACAGCAAGACTGATCCCGACGCCACTTTCATGAGGATGAAGGAGGATGCGATGAACAACGGCCAGACCAAGCCCGGTTACAACGTTCAGATAGCGACGGAGAACCAGTTCATAACCAACTACGGCATTTACTGGAGACCCACGGACTGGGGTACGATGATACCCTTCCTGGACTCTTTCAGGGAGAGATACGGGACGCAGAGCAATGAGGTCGTGGCAGACTCCGGATACGGTAACGAAGCGAACTATGCGTACATGGAGAGTAACGGGATAGAGGCTTATGTCAAGTACAACATGTTCCATGCCGAGACGAAACGCAGGTATGCCAACAATGGTTTCCTCGTCCAGAACATGTACTATAACGCCAGTGAGGACTACTATGTGTGTCCGATGGGGCAGCACATGGAGAGGTGCGGCAAGCAGCACTCCGTTTCAGATCTCGGCTATAGGTCGGAAGTGGATGTGTACAGAGCCGTCAACTGCAAGGGATGCCCGCTCAGGGGAATGTGCTACAGTTCGGTCATTGACCGTAGGAGCATAAAGGTAAACCACCGGTCCGATTCCTTCAAGAAGCACGCAAGGGAACTGCTCACCAGCGAACGCGGTATGATGCTCCGAAGTAGCAGGCCCATCGAACCTGAGGCCGTCTTTGGGGACATCAAGTTCAATCACGGCTTCAGGCGTTTCCGGCTGAAGTCAAACAGGAAAGTGAGGATTGAGTTCGGCCTCGTTGCGCTTGCGCACAACCTTAGGAAGTACTCTGCGATCCTTTCAAAGCGGATGATGGGGCGAAATCATGCCTATGCTACAATATAGGTAGTCAATATCGCTTCATACCGATGCCAATAACCGGCATGTAGCTCGCAAAAAGGCGATTTGTCAAAGAAAAAACAATAATCGGTTGCAATTTTCAGGTTGCTACCGATTATTGTTTCTATAAAAGAAAAAGAGACCGAACTCTAAAAAAATCTTTTGGGTCGCCCCCATTTATATTTGAGGGGAAAAATAAAATCTATTATTCCTACAACTTATCAAATATTCTTCTTTACACTGTGATCTCTTCAGTCTAACTACATCTATATTAATATCATAATAGCACTTTTCTCTACTTTTATAGAAATGAGTATGATCAACATTTATTATATAATCTTACATTCTCAATTTATTAATCCTTTATACAGAATTTTGTATTCATTTTAGTATCTTTGAAGTATCGGAAACATCTGTTGTGCATTTATGACGGGAATAAGACGATATAATACAGGTACTTTAATTTGGACAAAGACTTTGCCGAGGATATTATAAAAAACTTAAAGTATGAATACATTAATGATTCTTTTAGCGATATTTATTATAGGATATTTTTTTTTGATTGTCTTATTTATAGCGATATGCCCGTTTTTCAGTTATAAGACATTCCGATTTTTTATAAAAAAGTTTACTAATATAATGATTCCGGCATTAGGTTTAAGTTTTGCTATTTATGAAGGGGAATATTTAAACAGATTGTTAAACTATACAGATAAATATATCAATGAAGAAAAAGAGCATTACAAAAGAGACAAAGAGTTGTAATTTGCTTTCATTTTAGTATCTTTGAAGTATCGGAAACATCAAAACAATACATCATGCTAACGGGGATGCGGTTGTGATTTGCTTTCATTTTAGTATCTTTGAAGTATCGGAAACATCATAATAATTATCGAGCCATATCGCAAAAGCGTTGTGATTTGCTTTCATTTTAGTATCTTTGAAGTATCGGAAACATCCACACAAAGAGGAATAAATAATGCTTAATGTTGTGATTTGCTTTCATTTTAGTATCTTTGAAGTATCGGAAACATCTCTTTCGTACGGATTACTTTTCCATTGATTGTTGTGATTTGCTTTCATTTTAGTATCTTTGAAGTATCGGAAACATCACTTTCCAGTCCATTCGATCCCCCTTTTTAGTTGTGATTTGCTTTCATTTTAGTATCTTTGAAGTATCGGAAACATCGCAGATTGCCCGCACGACTTATCCAGAGACGTTGTGATTTGCTTTCATTTTAGTATCTTTGAAGTATCGGAAACATCACAATCTTTGTAAGATTTTATTAATTAATGACTTACAGAACAAATCAGAATAAAAAAAACGATGTTGTTTCCTATGAAAAATCCTGCACAATGGCAGGATTTTTCTTTTTAGAACAGTTCTAATTGCTGACCCGGAGTATTCACCGACATTGTTTTCTTACCATAGAAAAGCTCAATATTTCCGAATTGCTTATCTGTAATACACATAATTCCTACATTCCCATGCTCCGGGAGAAAAGACTTAACTCTCTTTATATGTACTTCTGCATTTTCGCTACTGGCGCAATGACGAATATAAATGGAAAACTGAAACATTGTAAAACCGTCTTTTTGCAGATTCTTCCTAAAATCTGTATATGCCTTTTTATCCTTTTTCGTCTCAGTAGGCAAATCAAATAGTACAAGTACCCACATAACACGATATTCACTAAATCGGTCCATCAAATTTCCGGATAAGATATTTTACGCAATTCTCCACTAAAGCACTTATACAAAGATGCCGTAGTTTGTCCGACTGCTACCATTAACGGACTTCGTTTTCCGGCAATAGTGGTTTCCAATGTAGGAATAGTCAGTAACCGGACTTTCAAATCTTTTGTCAACTCAGCATAATTTGCTCCTTGTTTAACCATGTCATAAACTAACCGATCTACATAGGGACGATATGGCTCCATAATATCATCTGCCAAGCAATAAGCATTATAGCGGTTGTGGTGATGTATTCCTAATGTAGGTAAAAGCCCACTTGCCACCAACCCACGAGCAACAACAGCACGTAAAATAGCGTAACCATAATTCAATAAATTATTAGGCGGAATACCGTCCCTGTCTCTTGTAAAGCCCTCTATCCGAAACAAGTTTTTCCAATAATAAGCTGCAGCACGAGCTTCTTGATTATCCGGATCTCCACTTCTCACATTGGCCGCCCACACTCTCATACACTTCATCTCTTCTCCGGTACACTCTTTTAACACAGCTGCCTGATTCTCTATCTTAGCTTTTACCGTCTGCTGCCAAAGTTGTTTCGACAATGGCAGAGAAGCATCCAACTGCTGCCTAAACCTCTCGTTCTGTGTAGTATTTCCATGTAGAGGAAGTAATAAACCTACCGGCATACTTTTACTATCACATGTCAGAACAGCACAATTATTTTCAAGGAATGCCTCCAATACCCCTGAAGTGATAGTTATCTGTTTATGATCCAATACTATAACACCGATATCCTCTATCGGTTTGGACACTTCTGATACTTGTTTAAAATATTCAGGAAGAGTGTTATTATCAACAACTTCCGGTAATCTTATTATTAATTGGGCATTTCTTAGTGACAGATAGGCAGGGTTTCCAAAATAAAGTGTTTTCTTAATCATAATACACAGATTTTAGTCATTAAGTTTCTAAGAGCTGTCTAAACTTTCCAATAAAAATACTATCAGGTTATTTTTGTGTTTTCTTCCGGTCTTCTTCCCCGTTTTCACTCGTCAGATATCCCGCTATCCTCCTCATAAAATCAGAAAAACATCCTCGAAAAGCACTCTCAAACCCAACCCAAGCAAAATTGAGACAGGCCCTAAGGAATTCCTCATAAATAATCTATTTTTAATATTCTCCTACTGAGACAATCTGCCCTATATGATTTACTCGGACTTTAACTATACCATCCAACTTATTAGGCGTTTGAATAAGCTCCCATGTAATTTTTCTTAAAGGTTTATTATCAATGACAGTAGTTTCCAGATGATGTCTAAACATATAATTTTTTGTCGAAATCTTCTGTACTCTAAATAAATTAGGACTGATCACCGCATAATTTTCCGGATTCAACAAATCCACTTCTTTCGGGTCGAATCCGGTTTTCTCATTAGGGAACACAAAATACTCGTTCTGTTTCATCGTAAACATAAACTGCCAGCCCTCACTTTTGTTATAATTCTTATCTATGACAGGTAAACCTAAATTCACCCGTGTGACAGCTTCAAAGAAAGAAACCACGACTTCGTCAAGTTCATACACAGGATTACCTTCATTATCAAGCATCTCTTGTCCTGTCTTATCTAAAACAGGTTTTCGATAAATAGCCACGTGATGATTATTGCCTGTATTCACAAAATCCACAGGGATTTCCTTTCCTGTTTCATCTAAAATCAGATTTCCGTTTTTATCTTTCTTGCCATGCAATGATTGCACCTTATTAATACCTCGAATAGTCACTCGCTTGATAGCTATTCCTTTCTCCTCATTCAGCCATATAGGATTCTCATCTAAGTTAACAAATGCTCTCTTGGCTTCTCCATCATATTCTCTCAAACGTTGCTCCAAAATAGAACGAACTTTTGCATCAACCACCTTGTCTACACTTAAATTTGGATCGACAGGTTTACGTATGGTATAAACAGTTTCCAACTCAACCGTTCGTACTCTCTCCGGTACTCGTGCCGTTTGTTCCCTATCAAGGTAAACCGGATTTTTTTCCAACGAGTTTTTACCGGTAAACGCTTTCTTGGGATCGTTACCAAAAGCCGCCAACCGTTCAAGCAAAGCATTCCGATAAGCCTGTTTGCACACTGTCGCAATTTTAGAGGAGTCAAAAGAAGCATTCACTTTTTCCTCTTTCGTAACATATTGTCTATGGCTACCGTAGATAGTCTCTAAATGCAATTGTCCTCGCGGGGTTTGTTGTAACTTCTTATTTTCTCCGCCCTTTCTTTTTGTACAATTCACATTATTAGTAACTACTTTATTTTTAGCCTTAATAGATACCAACAAAGTTTCCAAATGACTTTTCGCTTCTGCACGAAACCGCACTAACGGCATAGGAGGCAAAGCCCTTCCATTCTCAAAATAACGAGTCTTTATACCTATTATATCGGAGTGCTCTTTGCAGTCAACCTGCCATGCCGCATTTTTGTTGTTAAAGTATTGAATAAACGCATCTTTGGTAAAAGCTACGGTTAAAGCATCCATGGCATGATGCCGATGATCATTTCTTTTTGTCCAGTCCTTTATTCTTTTAATTTTTCGTCCATCCTTATCTTCATACACTTCTACCAAACCCAAAGTCTCATATTTAGGCAAGTTCAATTCTTTCAATACATCCACAAGCTGCCAATCCTCTCGCAATCTATCTGTTATAGAACCGGTGGTAGCTACTACTCTGCGACAAATCTCATTCAGCATAGCGAGAGCCTTTTTAGCTATATATTGTGTGTTTCTCAAATCCCGATCGATAAATCCTTCCGGAATATTTTCCTGCCCCATTTTCAATTTCCGGAGTTTTGTTCTCTGACCTTTAAACAAACTTTCGCAACGATTAAGATATTGTTGCAAGCCTTTTTCTCCATATTTCTCCTTTACGAAGTCATAAGCTGTTTTATTTCCTTTCTCAATGTTAATCGCTTTATACTCCAATGTCTTATTCGACAATGAATCATCGAAAAGCCGAGCTTGCGGAATGATGTGTTCTATATCTATCTCTTTACTGAACACTTTTTCTTTGGGTATATCCTGATTGGAATACAACGTTTTATATCCGTTATTCTTCAATTCCTTATAAAGTTTATAGCGAATAATGTCATTACGGCTCACATTTATCATGCCGAATTCTTCCTGCAATACTTTACGTATTTCTTCATGTTCACGGGTACTTTTTGCAATAGCTTTAGTCAGTTCTTCCCGTTCCTTAGCACTTTTCTTCAATTCACGCGCTAATTCTACTCGAATTTCATCAGGTTTTCCATAAGTGTCAATGATTGCGTTAATCACATTCACCATTTGATTCAAAATCTTTTCAACTACCGGATTACGCAAGCTGTTTTTAGGAAGAATATCCAGTTTATCTTTCAATACTTTATTTTCTATCTCTTCTTTAGTCAGAGAAGATTTAGAATGGCGATAGCCTGCATATCCACATGCCACATCATATCGGTTGCCTTCTTTCAAATAAGGCAAAATCTTTTTAATAGCTTTAGCACTCAAGCTTCCATAATCGTTTTGGAATGAAATATTCACAAGTTCTAAGGCACACTCTTTGCCCACATGGCAAAGCTCCATAAGCTTTTCAACCAACTTTCCGTTTCCGGTCGGTGTATTGTCTCCCTCAAATGAATATAATAAATGCCAAAGCTTGAAATAAGGCTGCTTCTCCAAATCTTTACCCTCTTTATTCAAATCTACGAAAAGCAAATCTGTATTCCATCCCAGATCGGTAAAGATAACTTGCAACCGTTCTATTATCTCATCTGTCGGTTTTCCAAAATCCAACGGTTCATAGCCATACTTTTCGATCATTTTGCTGTATGCCGAAAAGAGGACATTCCCCGTATCATTTCCTTCTATCTGTTCGAAATTCATATCCAAATCCTGAGGATTGTCGAACAGAAGTTTTAAAATACATTCTTTTTTAAGGCTCTTTTTTACGGAGAGTTCCTTAGCCAATATCTCTTTTTCTTCTTGATATAAATATCGCCATCCTTCTACCATCAAAGTATCCTCCGTACCGTCAAACAATCCGGGGAAAGCATCCGTTCTCTTTCGCTTACACTTTTTTTCACCGGCAAATACTTCTACATTATTCAATGTCTGCCATATTTTGAATTCTTGAAATAAAGGATGTGAACGAGGTATGGCTTTACATCCCACCACCTTAGCTTGCATCTTGCCATTTTTCTCCACCATAATTTCTCGGTTTTCAAATTCACAAAAACCGATCAAACCTTTTTGGCTTTTCAAGCGTCTTTGGTAAAAGATAATAATATCACGAATTTCTTTTTTCAGCTCCACGGTCAACTCCTTATGGAATTCCGCCTGCTTTTCCCAAATTTTATCAAACTCATCCAAATAATCCTGCCGGTAGAACACCATGTTACGCAGACTTGTATTGGGATTCTTTTCCAGTTCAGCCATTTGATATTGACCTACCGTCTGACGATTAAAATAAAGGACCTTGCTCCGGTCGCTAATTGCTCCTAAATAACCGCTTGAAGTACTTATCTGTCCATTAATTTCCTGCAACACCACTGCAACTTTTTCCAAGTCGAGCTGCTCCGTAAGAGCTTGTACACGCCAACGATAGTTCTCTTTTCTTTGTTCCTCCTTTTTGACAGTCCGTTTAAGACCGACAAGTTTACATTCTTTTTCCACACGTTCTGTTTTGGACTCTTTTTCATTCCAAACAACCATTTCATCCGTCCAAATAAAGTATTTCGCCAGAATAGCCCATGTCTGGCTTTTATTCTTTCCTTTGATTTCTTCTTTGGCGGTATCACAAAAGGCTTTCGGGTTAAACTGTTTTTGGAAGTTCCATATTCTATCAAACTCTTCCTGCAAATCGGAACTATAAAAATCAGGCAAAGACTTTTTACCCGATTCGAGTAGCTGTAGACAAAGTTGCCCGGGAGTTAAATCCTCATCATACAATTTTTTAGCAACCTCCATTCCGTCAATCAAAGTTCCGGCCTCTTTTTCTTTTATTTTTCGACTGCTTTTATATCCCCGTTTTTTGTTGATCATCAACAACACACGTGCAAGTTCCTGTAAAGAGATTTCTTCATCGGGAGCTTTCGCCCTTAAACGATAAGTCTCAAACGTCGTTCTGTTTCCTTGCTCCGAAAGAATAGTACCATCCGCTATAAACCCAACTTTTTTTAAAAGCTTTATTAATGCATCGCGCCGCAATTTATACCGCTGCAAATTACGGCGCATACTTCTTTTAAGAGTCCTGTCCGCATTAGTAGTAATACTTTTCCCTTTCTCAAAATTTTGCATTTCATCGACAGTCAAAGGATTCACTCGCACACCCAACTTAATGATCGATGATGCCTCATCTCTATTTTCAGCTTCATTTACCAATGCCCACCCTATACTGTTCGAACCCAAATCCAGACCTAAAATCTTTTTCATGATATATTTGTTTTAACTTTCCCAAATATAAAAATTTTATTTTAAAAATATTTGCACATAAACCATTTATTTTATACTTTTGTCATACTAAAATGAAGCAAATCACAATAAGGATCATTCCGTTGTGAAAACATTAGGTTCCCTCGCCCTTCTGCGGGGGATTTTTACAGGTAAAGCTTATGTTTTCCGGCAATTTAAATTCTATGAAAACACGTCCTACCCTATTTTGAAGTAAGATAAGGCTTTATAAATTTAATTCATAAAAATAGAATCTTAAATATTCTCCCATAAAGATATAAACCACACCTTAAAAATAAATAAGATATCCGCTTATCCCGAATAAACCGCATTTATAACATAACTAAAAATAATATGAATTTAAACCAAAAAATCTTATCATTGCTATCTCTCATAACGATAAGCAGCTATGGACAACTTGACAAATCCCATAATCGAATATGTATAGGTGATAGTCTGATAAAGCAACAAATAGAATATGTCGATCCCGGAAAACCCGGGAAAAATATCATTTGGGATCTCAGCCAAGCACAAGTTATAAGAGAGGAATATCCGATAATATACTCCTCTCCGAAATTAATCGAAGATTCTATATACGTCATCGGAAATGACACAATACTCAAACGATATGTACCCAATACCGAATATTTTATCAAAAAAGAATACGGAACTATGTATTATTATCAATTCAAAAACGATACAATATCTCTAATCGGACATGAAAATCCCACTGTCAGGCTCAGATATACCGAACCGTTAATGGAATGCGTATTCCCGCTAAACTATAATGACGAATTCTTGTCTCCTTATCTTTTAGAAGGAGTCTATTCTAACTCATCAAAAATATTATCTTCAGGTAATATAAAAATAAAAGCCGACGCTTACGGAAAAATAATACTTCCTGAAGGGGACACGATCTCTCCGGTTCTACGCGTAAAAACGACACAGACAATATGTCGATCCATGCGTTCCTCCATATACAAAGATTCTATACGACCCAATGTCCAAGACAAAGTCATCGAGACGTATAAATGGTATGCCAAAGGATATCGATATCCGGTATTCGAAACTGTGCACAACATCATAAACGATACACTTTTTTTCGGGACATCCTTTCTCTTCCCACCACGGCAACATACTTATACCGATATAAAGGACATAACACGTTCCGATTCATTAAATCGGTCATGGGATATCGATAAGAAAAACAAATCAAAGAACAAGGATTCTGAAACATACCAAGACGGTATCGGAAGAGATATGTCGGAAAGAAATTATGAGGTTTTTCCCAATCCTACAGATTCTTATCTAAACATAAAATATGCTATTACAAAGCCTTCAAGAATAAATATCAGCTTATACACAGAAGACGGCAGATTGGCATTAAAAATAGAAAAAGATCTATCTGCATCCGGCTCATATTCTGAAATTATAGATTTCAGAGACTTTATCAAAGGCAATTATCTTTTACAGATTACAGAGAATAAAAGGATAATATTCAGTAAAAAAGTAATTAAAAAATAATATACAATGAGAAAACAATATAATATCGTTGCAGCTTTATCCCTATTCTGCTCCATAAATGCATCCGCCCAATTTTCGGCATCATATCCTAATCATGACGGTTCTTATGTATCTTCTACCTTTTTTAATCAATATCCGGATTTATTCAACACTTTAGTAGAAAAACCTAAAGCTGCTGAATTATTTAAATTCCCAGAACCTGACATTTCTTATGCCACAGGAAAAATAAATCTACAAATACCGATTTACACAATGGACTTACAACTTTTGACTCTACCATTGACCTTGCAATATAATTCCTCAGGTATCAGAATACAAGACAAACCGGGAGTCGCAGGATACGGATGGAACTTTACAAACATGAAAATTACTCGGGAAATCAATAGCAAAGACGATCTCAAATATCCCGTATACCCTGACGATATAAAGAACCTCGAACACATAAAAGACGAAAATGAACGATATTTCGAGCAGGCGGCTCTCTCGGCAACAGGTTCGAGTCCTAAACTCAAAGATGGGCAATATGATATCTTTACGATCGACCTGCCCCATATAAATGCCACTTTCATATTACATTATGAGAACGGGCGATATGAACCCCGGTTTCTAAAAGAGCAACCTTTACATATAGAGTTGTTAATCACATACAGCCAATCAAAAAACTCGCTACACGGTATCCGAGTAACTGATGATAACGGAGTACAATATCTGTTCGGAACAGACGAACCGGTCGAAAATTCCAGTTCCATAAAATGGTTGCTTAACCGGATTACCCTGCCAAGCGGGGCAAAGGTCGATTTTACTTATATAGATCATAAGGAATATCAAAATTTCAGACCGATGTATCATACAGTCACAAACTATACAGGATTCACCATTGCAAACCATTTTATCAGCAACAAATATGACCTGCATTTACTAAGAGGAGATTACGACTCCGCATTCGATGAAAAATATGATCTTCCACAGAATAAAGCTGTAATAGAAAAAATAAAACAAGATAATAAAGGATATGATACCTACATTTCTAAAGAACCGATAAGAGAATCTTTGCTTTCGACAATAGAGACTATTGACTGCAAAATAGTGATACAATATAATGAAACGCCCAACACTTTTATTTCAGACGATGGTATTCCCGTTTCCTATATCCGGAGAACCTTTAAAAACATAGAGGTCTTTAGTAAAACATCGAATACACAAGAAAGCCTGGAAAAAATCGAATTCGATATTACAGATGATTTTCTTAATAGCATACAATCAAGAAAAGGCACATTCAAGTTCCAATATGACAGAAGGGATAAAAATTTCACAACTGAAGAATTCGAAAAAGCTATCGATTGGTGGGGATATTGCAACGGTAAAATGAATGATTCAAGCCTTCCGTTCGACTATACCCTCAACGATCACAGCGAACGGCGGCAACCGGATTCTCTATACACTCAAATCCGTTCTTTGAAAAAAATAATATATCCGACAGGTGGATACATGAAAATCAATTACGGGACTCACGAATTCGAGAAATCTGACCCGACAGATATGTCTTACGGTGCCGGCTTACGAATCAACTCTCTCGAAATATACGATCCGCTATCCGCAAAAAAAATCACCAAACATTACCGATATGAATCTCCGAGATACATATCCAGAAAGACTCTTTCCAGTCACGTTCCTTATATCCCGATAAGTTCAGCCGATTTCATTACATATTCCGAAACCGCACTGTCTGCAGGCAAGGATGTCACCTATTATTACCCTCCCTCATATCAAGGAATTGAAAAACAAGGAGTACATGCCTTTGATGTGATAATAGAATCAGCAACATATTTCACCTTTCCCAACACAAAAGATTTTCATGTATCCATCCCTGTCTATTACAAAAAAGTAACCGAATATACCGAATTCGGCAAAACCGAATACACTTTCGATTATGAACCTTATACGATGAGTCCGCAAATCTATTCAGGCATTCAAGACAACTCTTCTATCTACACTTGTCCCCAATTATTGACTCAACGAGAATATAAAAAAGACAATAACGGATATACACTTATCAAATCCGTAGAAAACAGATACCAGTCGAATATAGAGTCACTCCCCGGAGTAGAAATCGGTATTTCCGGCAGATATGTATCTACCGTTACAGGGAAAGAAAAAATCGGATCATGGACAGACCAAAGCGCAAGTCTCTTTGTACAAAGTAAATCTTTGGGGAAAGGGTACTCTCATCTAATATCGACCACTATAAAAGAATATTTCGACGGAGACTCCATCGAAACAAAAAAAGAATTTACCTATGATCCTGAACGTCCTTACAACATCATCAGTGAAAAAACTACACCGGAAAACGAGGAAATAATCAAAAACATGTACTACTCGAATAACGTACTTCCCGAAAATAACGGAGCAGAAGGAAAGAACGAATTGCCTGACAACTGTTACAAAACAGCCGTCATACAACAAACCATAAGCCGGAATAACACGACAATAAGCAGCACGTTAAATCTTTACACACAGGTAAAGACCAATCTTTACCGCCCCTACAAACAGTATGTTCTCAATAAAGACAATATCATGGAAAAGAAGACCGAGTGCCTGTTATTCGATACTTTCGGAAATCCGATATACACAATAACCGATAAAGAAAACCAATCGGTATATATCTGGAGTTACAGAGGCAGATACATGATAGCAAAAATCGAAAATGCCGACTATAATACAGTTTTTGCAGCTCTCAGAATTGCAATACCCATCTTATCCGTGAAAACAGAACCGTCCGAATCGGACTGGTCTGCCATAAACAAACTAAGAACAACCCCCTCTCTAAAAAACGCACGAATAACGACATATAAATATAAACCATTAACCGGTGTAACGGAAATCACCGATTCCAAAGGAGTATCGACCTACTACTCTTATGACGATCATGGCCGCCTGTCCGAAATTTATACATTAGAAAACGGAGAAAAGAAACTCTTACAAGATATGGAATATAAATATTACAATGAATGAACCGCATTATGAAAATCTATAAAACATTACTGCTGACAGGGGTGTTTCTATCTTCTTTCGCCTCTATCTTTTCACAAGAAGAAATATACGAGCAAGGCGCATCATGTCCCATAGTCACAAACCGATACAGCCTTCAAAACAGTTCTACCCCGATAACCGGATATCCAACCTCAGGTTATCACACGGCAAATGATATCGTCGTGATGTTTTTCTGGGCTTCATGGTGCGGTCCTTGCAGGATAATGGAGCCTGAAATGAGAGAAATAGCCGATGAATTAAACCATAAACGAATAAATTACGTTTATATAGATGTCGATAAGTACCCTACAACTGCCGAAGAATATAGTATTACAAGCATACCCAATATACTCATTTTCAGACAAGGGGAATTGATAAACGACATCAAAGGTAAATACGACAAAGAAAAGATGAAATCTATTATATTGTACTCGTTAATCTCGATTCCGACGGAACCTGAAATTCCTGATCCGGACCTTACTCAACAGAACAACTATATACGTACCCGAAGCTACCGATATACACCGACAATGCCTTATATTGAAAAAACCGAATATTTCGACGGATTGGGACGTCTTACAGAAGAAAATCTTCACAGTGTCACACCTTCCGGGAAAGATATAGTCGCATTGTACGAATATGACGCTTTAAACAGAGCGTCAAATATATGGCTACCCGGCATATCATCCGGCAACGGTGCATTCGTCCCGATACAGCAACTCAAAACATCCGTTATCGGATCGGATATATACGGAAACGATACGTACCCCTACTCCACCCGAATTTACGAAAATGCTCTATCCGAGCAAATATCTGAAGACTATGGTCCCGGTATTGCATGGAGACAAAACGGCAGGTGCATACATACAGAATATCGGCTTAACTCCACGTCAGACAACTGTATTTTATACAAGATCACTGTCAAGGCTGATGAAACAATCGTCCTTCGTGCCGACAAAAAATATCCGGAAAATCAACTTTATGTAAAAAAAATGACAGACGAGGATGGAAATGTACTGTATGAATTCTCCAACCAGCTGAATCAGGTCATCATGACCCGACAGATCGACAAATCGATAAATCACGATACCTACTATATATATGATAACTATGGAAAACTACGCATCGTATTACCGCCTATCGCTTCTGAAAAACTTTCGGATATAAATAATTACCCCGAAACAAACCCCGACATAAATAATTACGCTTATTTATACCGGTATGACGCACGAAACAGATGTATTGCCAAAAAGATACCGGGAGCAGACTGGATTTACTATATACACGATACCGCTGATAGAATTATCTTGAGTCAGAACGGAGAACAGCGTGAACGAGGCGAATGGTCTTTTTCAATACCTGACGGACTGGGACGTGCGGTTATCGAAGGAATCTGCCATAACACCATAGATTACAAACAAAACCCGATAAAGGATATTTATGTAAAAGCGACATACAACGGTAATCCGCAATATGCAGGATACTCCATTTCCGGGTTTTCTCCCGATGCAGGATATCGGATAACCAACGTCAATTATTACGATAATTATGATTTTATACCAGACCTGATCCCATCACCTGAAAAATACGGATACGACTCTGTCGATGGGTATGATACCCGATATACCGATTATAAAGATTTATTGACCGGAACAGCAACGGCAATACTCGACGAGAGAGAAAACACAACCTATCTGTACTCGGTTTTTTATTATGACAAAAAAGGCAGAATGATACAGAGCAAGTCGGACAACCACCTCGGAGGAACAGAAAAAGAATATACTGCCTATAATTTTATCGACCAACCGGTAACGAGAAAAAAGATACATGCTCTAAATGGTAATACGGTTATGGAAGAATACGGTTATTTTTACGACCATGCCGACAGATTGATAAAAACCACTCATAAGCTAAATGATAACCCGGTCATTACTATTTCCGAAAATACTTATGATGAAACAGGCCGTCTATCGACAAACACGAGGGGGAACAACGCCCTTCTGAAATCTTCTTACTCATACAATATCCGGTCCTGGATCACCCAAATTAGCGGGAACTTGTTTTCTCAACAATTGTTTTATGAAAATCCTATGCCTCAAGGGAGCGCCATATACGGTGGAAATATTTCGGGAATAAGCTGGACAACGAACAATATAACCCGCAATTATCGATTCTCGTATGATGGATTATCTCGGATTACAAAAGCCGATTATTCCGGTCCGGGAAATTTCTATTCATCTTATCAATACGATAAACACGGGAATATTACCAAACTGTCCCGTTTCGGAAATACAGATTCGGGTAATTACGGTATTACAGATCTGGTATCGTTTTATTATAACGGAAATCAACTGAAAAAAGCGGATGATGCGGCTATCCAAATATTCAACAATCTCTCTGCCGATTTTAAAAATTATGCCGATGCGGATGTAGAATACTCTTATAATAAAAACGGTGCGCTCACAAAAGATTTAAACAAAGGTATTACCGATATTCAATATAATTTATTAAATTTACCTTCGGAAATAAATATAAGTACTCCGTTTACCGTCGGATGCACGAAATATCTGTATGCGGCAAACGGAATGAAACTTCGGGTATCTCATAACAACGATCCCGGACTGTTAAACATACCGCTGATGGGAACTGACCAATATTACCGCTCGAATCTATCCGATGGATCGGTTACCGATTTTGTCGGAAACTTAGTGTATGAGGACAATACGTTGAAACGGATATTGATCGATGGAGGATATATCGAAAATAGTACTTACTATTTTTTCCTGACCGATCATTTTGGAAGCATCCGTGTCGTTGCAGACGCTTCGGGATCGGTCGTGCAAAGAAACCACTTCTACCCTTTCGGGTTGTCTTTTGCCGACAACGAGAATCCGGAAACTCAGCCCTACAAGTTTAACGGTAAAGAGCTCGATCTTTTTCACGGATTGAACTGGTATGACTATCTCGCTCGCGGAATGGACCCAGCCGCAGGAAGGTTTATCGCCATTGACCCTCTCTGCGAGAAATATTTTGCATTATCTCCATACGTGTTCTGCGCAAATAATCCGGTTAACTATATTGATCCTGACGGAATGGATTGGTTTCGCACTAAAGATAATAGTGTGCAATATGATCCTAATATAAAAAAGAATTCTAAGCTGGAAGATGGATATACTTATTTGGGAGAAACCTATCAGATTACAGATAATAACGGTAATATTTTGGAAAATTATAGAGCAGATGGCAGTATTGTTTTTTCTAATCCTACCAAAGCTTATCAAAGAATAAATAACAATACTCTCAAAACAGGAAACGAGGAAATGGCTATAGTAACAAAGGATAAAATATTTGTCTTACCTAATTTTCTAAATACTCCGAATGAAGCGAAGGTAGAGGAATATGGTTATTCATGGGATAATGGGAATCTCATTGATAATATAACAAAAAAGAAAATTCCAACAGAAACAACAATACATACTCATCCCGGGAAAAAAGAGTACGATGACGGATGGGCAAGACCAAGCTCTGAAGACAAAAGATATTTTGGGACTTACACTCCAAATAAAGCTTTTCATGTATTGGGATATGACGGAATCATATATAAAGGAACTATACCTAAAGATTATAAGAATCAATATATCCCTATATATAAAGTTTCTACTCTAAAAAATTTATTAAATGGTAAATATAAATTGAAAAGATAATGTTATGAAAAAGCTTCTATTTATACCATTATTCATTTTTATTATTAATTGTAATAACAACCGTATCTCACAAAATACAGAAAGTGAAGTCTCAACATTAGAAAACCGATTTATTTCCAATCAGTTAGCCAATATACTATATAATTATATTTCATTTGATGACAGCTGCATATATGCATTATATATCGACAAACGGTTACCGGATGATTATGTTGTAGCTCTGATCAAATATCCTAAACCATCGAAGTATAGGTTTGAAATAGAATATAAAAGTATGAAAGGGCAGAATTTCAATAGCAATTTATCCATAGACACTATTACCAATCAGGCATTTTCCTTGTTTGAGCAATTATATATATTATGCAGGAAACCGCTAAACTATATTACTATAAAAAACAAAAATATATTTATTTTTTCCGGAATAGAAGATCTTCTCAAACAAAAAAACGACACTCTCGAATTTTTATTGGAATATACATCTATAAAAGGTGGACATAATCCGTGGAGTATATTTCTGCAAAAAGACTCCTCCTTTTTACTTGAAGAATCTGATATTGCTTTTAGTGGAATAACCCAAGGATATGAAGATTCTGTTGCTCCACTCGACTCATTCATTAAGCACATCTATACCCTCAAAAACTTACCTCAAATCAAATCGACAGGGGTATTTGCCTTATCCACCAATTTATATAAAATAATAGCTTCATTTATAAAAGAGAACCGGATAAAAGACGGAATTATTGAATTAAAGGTGCAAAAAACAAACTATCAAAACCATGAAATAACAATAGATCTTCGAAAAGACGAACCGGATTATTTATTGAAAAAACATCCGGTTAATATATCATTCATAAACGGACATCCTGTATATATTTATACCGGAATAGAGAATTTTATAGAAGTGGGAATCGACAAAATATATAATTATACGCCTCAGGAACAGCCGATAGCCTCATGGAAAATCGTAATCTCTCCTAAAGTGTCTTCACCATAGGATCTGAAGCCTAATTAGCTCTATTATGGTCCTACTCCAACAAAATCACAAATTAATGAAAAACAAATAGCGATTATCGGGTTGGTAAAACCTCAATAATCGCTATTCTAATTATTTTTCCCAATTGTCCGTACGGAAAGGAGATGCCGGAAGCAACTCTTTATTGTACAGGTTACAAACCGGACTGTTGGAAAATCCATAACGCACAGCAACAGGTTTCAGCACCTTCGGGCTCGAGACAATCACTCGATCTCCATCGATCACGGCATCAGTCCAAACAAATTTACGGTCTTCTCCGGCAATGCAGAACCCGGTAAGTTTCTCGGAATTTTTAGGCTTTTCTCCTTTAGGTGTATAAGGAGAAGATGCTATTGTCAATCCGCTTCCGCAATTACTGAAATGAATAATCGCCTTATCCCCCTCTATCGTCATGCTTTGGTATAATGGACCAGAAGCAATTATCTTTTCGCCGTATGCTAATTTTCTTGCTGCTAATGCCAAACGATGTCCTACGTCATATTTATCGATCGGATGCAGATCGAAAGGATCACCGACATCGATAGTCACAGCCATAGCCGTATTGGGCAAAGCAAGAGCTTTTAATTGTCCTTCACGCACCCAACGCCAGCCTTGTCCTTCTTCTGAAGGTTTCTGATCGACAGGTCCGAAATTCGGCAACTGTACGTATATAAAAGGGAAATCTCCTATTCCCCATTTTTGCCTCCAATCGTTTATCAGACAAGGGAACAGCGTAGCATATTCTTTCCCTGATCCTCCGGAATTGAATTCTCCCTGATACCATATCACTCCTTTTATCGACAAGGGAATTAAGGGATTGATCATCGCATTGAACAGATTGGTCGGTCCGTTATTTCCTCCATTCGGTTTAGGCGGATCTGAAGGACGGGGAGAACTCGGTTTCGGTTTTTCAGGAATAGGAAGTCCGGCTGCCTGAGCCTTCTTTACCTCAATAGCCCATTCTTTTTGTGCCTCGTCCCACTCTTTACCCACAGTATTATTCCACTTTTTTATCGCTACGTCAAACTCGGCTTTCCTCTGTTTATAATTAGCGACAACTTCAGGATTTATCCTGACATTTTTTTCATAAAGATCGACATAACGTTTCAACTTAGGTTCAGCCTTCAAAGCAGACAGACTCGTCCAAGCCTCAGCACGTGTACCTCCCCACGCACTTTGTATTATTCCTAAAGGACGACCGTTTGTTTGACGAATATCCCGAGCAAAATAATAAGCTGCACTTGCAAATCCTTGTCCGTTTATTTTCCTCAATGCCTCAGGTGTACATAAAACCCATTTTGCAGCCCATTCGGGGTTTTGGGTATCTTCGGGCATATAAATATCGGACAGAGGATCAAGCGAGGTATTTCTCGGGACAAAAAATAGCCGCAACAAGGAATCTGCCGAAGCATCTACATCTTTTTTATAATGATTTTTATTAATACCCCATTCCATATTAGACTGTCCCGAAGCGACCCACACGTCTCCGACCAATACGTCCTCATATATAATTTTATTATTTCCTTTTATCGTGAGGGTCTGCCCTTTCGATTTCGTTTTTATGGGTTTCAAAGAAACTTTCCATTTACCATCCTGTCCGGCAACCGCCTTTCCTTTTTTTCCGGCAAGAGTCACGACCACCTTTTCTCCGGGATCGGCCCATCCCCATATGGATAATTGCGAGTCCTGCTGCAATACCATATGGTCGCCAAAAATTCGTGGCATACGAATATCGGCTTTTACCGGACAACTACATAAAAGATATGCTCCGGCAATAATAGCTATCTGCTTTATCGATAATAATTTATTCATGATCTTATTCCAATTTTATTCTGCCATAAAATCATTACATTATTTTACAAGAAATTCGTGAATACTCCACCAAGTCGAAACATCTTTAGTCAATGCGATCTTTATATATCTCGTTTCGACAGATGAAGGAAAAGTTATTACCGTTGCATCTCCTTTAATCCCTTCTCCCGTAATAACTGGATTTCCCCAATCTTTTCCATCTTTAGAAAGATACACGGCATAACCTCGAGGGAAATCATTTGCACTACGGCCTTGCTGTAATTCGATCACACTAAATTTCTGAGGAGTCTTCATATCGACAATAATCCAATCTCCCGCAACTTGCGGTTTTCCCAATGTCCAACGAGAATCGAAATCACCATCGACAGTTTTAGAAGGATTTTGAAAATCATACTTATAATTAGATGCTGTTACAGTCCATCCTGTACGGTCAGTATACTTTTCTTTATTCTTATTATTCGTTGCAGCTCGTAACATTCCGATCGAAACGATAACACACAAAACAAATACGGTAATTCTTTTTACATTCATGATTTTAAAAGTTAATGATTAATATATAAAATGTGTCTTTATATAAACAAATATAGGAATGAGCGCTTAACGATTTTCGGAAAACGAACTTAATTGAAAATTAATAAATAGCTTAATATCGGAAATATGGTAAAATCAAAAAAGTAACGACTCAATTTCTCAAGAAAACTATAACATGCCTAGGTATAATTATAAAAAAACAGGGGAATGAACTATGTTAAAATCGCTCATTCCCCCTTAAATATATTTTTTGGGGCAAATCAAATATAATGTTCGTCCGTATTTCCCTGATGTTTCAATACTTTTGCATTTACAAAAAAGATTATCTCTTCTGCCATATTCGTAATATGATCTCCCGCACGTTCCAACTTACGAAATACACTGACCAAATTCAGACAAGTCAACCGATCATCTGGATGTTCTCCCAAATAATCGGCAAGAATAGGCGTTACTGCCGAATTTATATCATCTAATAAATTGTCTTTAGCAAGAACAGATGTAGCCAAATCTGGATTTTCCTCATCTAAAGCTCGCTTAGCCATATCCAACATATCAAGAACAGTCATAAACATCGTCTTTAACTGCAATCTTTCCATCAATGCTTCATTTAACGGTTCAGGACAATGAATTACAAACCGAGCTATTCCTTCTGCAAAATCTCCGATTCGTTCCAGGTTCGAATTGATCTTCAGCATTGCCAGAACGAGCCGAAGGTCTACTGCCACCGGACTATATAAAGCAATTATATCCTCTATATCACTGTCTATTTTCAATTCAAAGGCATTGACATGTTTTTCTCTTACAATGACCGTCTGTGCATCTTCCCTATTCAAATTTTGCACTGCATTTCCAGATTTATCAATCTGCGTTCTTACCAGCTCCCACATTTCATCCACTTCTTTGCGAAGACGGACTAACTTCGATTCTATAAATTCGACCATAACCTTATCTATTTCTAATAATATCAACCAAAGCGACCGGTAATATAATTTTGCGTGGCCTCTTTACCCGGATTTGTAAATATCTTTTTAGTATCGTCATACTCAACCATCTCTCCCATATAAAAGAAAGCTGTCTTATCGCTGATACGCGATGCTTGTTGCATATTATGTGTGACGATAACAATCGTATAATCGTTTTTCAGTTCATGAATCAACTCTTCTACTTTTGCCGTAGAGATCGGGTCAAGGGCAGATGCAGGTTCATCCATCAATAAAACTGAAGGAGAAACTGCCATAGCACGTGCAATGCACAACCGCTGCTGCTGTCCTCCCGAAAGAGCAAAAGCCGATTCTTTCAACTTATCTTTCACTTCATTCCACAAAGCTGCACCTTTCAATGTTTCCTCTACGCGATTCCGAATAAATTCTTTATCCTTTACTCCGTTGACACGCAACCCATAAGCAACATTCTCGAATATACTTTTCGGAAAGGGATTGGGTCTCTGAAAAACCATTCCTACATTTTTCCGCAATTCATCGACCTGTATATCCTTATCATAAATATTTTTCCCATCGATCAAGATTTCTCCATTCAACCGTGTATCGGGAATCAAATCATTCATACGATTAAACAATCGAAGAAATGTGGATTTTCCACATCCCGACGGACCTATAAATGCCACGACAGATTTTTCTTCGATCTGCATACTTATTCCTTTGAGAGCGTGAAAATTCCCATAGTAAAAGTTTACGTCACGGGCATCGATCTTATTCATTTCTTTTTATATTAGTTTGTTTTTACTTTGTTTGAAAAATATTTTCTCAAGGCATTCGCCAGTAAATTGATAAACAGAATAATAGCGATCAGAACCAATGCCGTCCCGTATGCCAGCGGTAACTGAGCTTCCATGTTTGTCCCGCTTGTAGAGATAACATACAGATGATAAGGTAACGCCATACACTGGTCAAAAATACTTTCGGGCAATTGCGGTAAAAAATAAGCGGCGCAAGTAAATAATATGGGGGCTGTTTCTCCTGAAACTCTTCCTAACGCAAGAATCAAACCGGTAATGATATTGGGCATTCCCATCGGTAAAATCACGTGCCATATCGTTTGCAATTTGGTCGCTCCCAAAGCCCGGCTACCTTCTCTCAGACTGTCGGGAATGGCTTTCAACGACTCCTCCGTCGTTCGGATTACCAACGGTACACAAAGCAGACCTAAAGTCAATGACCCGGCTATGATACTATCCCCGAAATTCAGATATTTTACAAATAACGCCATACCGAACAGACCGAACACGATCGAAGGTATTCCGCTTAGATTGTTTGTCATAACCCGTATAAAACGCACCAACTTTCCTTTAGGGGCATATTCATTCATATATATACCGCTCATCACACCAACCGGAAATGCAAATAGAGCGCTCCCGATCATCAAATAAAATGTCCCTACGATCGCCGGCCATATACCTCCCGCAGTCATCCCGTCTGTCGGAGATTCGGTAAGGAAATCCCAGCTAATAACCCCGATTCCTTTGTAAATGATAAAGCCCAAAATAGCAAACAGAATAGCTACTACCAGAACACTCAGCAGAGAAAAGATTCCGAATGCAAAGTGTTGAGAACGTCTTTTCCGGACCTCATACCCGGCTGGATAAATATTTCGGATATTCATGTTTTTACTTGTTTTTTGATGATACGTATTCTACACATGAGTTTATTATCAGCGTAATAAAGAAAAGCACTACACCAAGCATAAAAAGTGCTTGATAATGAGCTCCTCCAGAAGGAGCTTCTCCCAATTCGGCAGCGATAGTAGCGGGTATCGTTCTTAAAGGTTCTAAAATAGAAACAGGGATTACCGCCGCATTCCCGGTAACCATTAAAACCGCCATCGTTTCTCCTATAGCCCGACCGATTCCTAAGACTACTCCCGATGTAATCCCAGAAATCGAAAACGGAATAACAACTTTATATATAGTTTGCCAACGAGAAGCCCCCAAAGCCAGACTTGCTTCGCGCATCGTGCGGGGACAGTTTCGCATAGCATCTTCTGCAACAGTAATAATAGTAGGTAAAGCCATAATCGCTAAAACGACACTTCCGGACAAACCTGTCTCTCCAACCGGTAAATTAAACACTTTCTGTATTATAGGAACGATGACTATCAAACCGAAAAATCCGTAAACTACCGAAGGAATTCCACTCAATAATTCAATAAGAGGTTTAAGGATGCTCCGCACTCTCGGAGTGGCAATTTCAGACATATAGATAGATACGGATAGACCGAAAGGCAATGCTATAAGTATGGCAAAGAAACTTACCCATAATGTTCCTGTAATCAAAGGCAAGAATCCGAACTGTGGTGCCGGCGTTGCCGTAGGGAACCACTCTGTCCCGGCAAATACCTCTTTTAATGAAATCGTTTGATCTTCTAAAACACGAACGTCCTGAGGATTCTCAACAAATTTCCGGGGTATAAAAGCGATGATTCCGTGATCATCCTTAATCAGAGTCTCTATTTTAGATGATGCAAATTCATAAGATTCTCCCAATTCAACTTCAGAATAATAAGCAGTCAGATCTTCCAGTCTAAAAAGTTTTATAGGCAAATCTTTTCCTCCCACTTCTTTCCAATTAACGATTTCCTCATCGAAAATATCTTTTATCTCTCTGCTGCTTAACTTTCCGATCTTATTTTCTTTATTCAAAACCAAAACATAACCGTCCTCTATTACCTTGTTACTAAATAAACCGAAAGCTTCTGTAAAAAGGAAAGCTACGATAAGCAAAATAGTAATACTTGTTATATATCCGCTACAAGTGAGGATACCTTCTACAATCTTTTCAAAAACTTTTTTCATCGTGTTTCTGTTTGTTGGCACAAAGGAATGAAACTCATATTAAGATCGTGTAAAGGAGATTTGAATAAACTGTTTCAGAATTATTACATTCATATTACAAAAATATCCGAGAGAGGTTTTGTAACTGTCAAATAACACCATTGTAAACCTTTTGTAATATCATCTCTATTTCTTTGCGAATAAAACAAAAATATGAAACGAACAAAAAGTTATCTGATTATTTCTTTATTCCTCGCCACATCATCATTATATGCACAACGTATTAAAGGAAGCGATACCGTTCTGCCTGTTTCACAACAAGCAGCAGAAAATTTCATGAAAAAATATCCTAAAGCACATGTTACCGTTACAGGAGGTGGAAGCGGTGTCGGAATATCCTCCTTAATGGACAATACTACCGATATAGCAATGCTATCGCGTCCTGTCAAATTCAGTGAAAAAATGAAATTGAAAGAGGCGAAACAAAATATTCAAGAAGTTATTATCGCTTACGATGCTCTTGCCGTTATCATTCATCCAGACAATCCGGTAAATAAACTCACGAGAAAACAATTGGAAGATATTTTTCGGGGAAAAATAAAAAACTGGAAACAGGTAGGCGGTAAAGATCAAAAGATAGTAGTATATACTCGGGAAACATCCTCGGGGACTTATGAATTTTTCAAAGAAAGCGTTCTAAAAAATAAAAATTATATGAGCGGAACACTCTCTATGCCGGCAACCGGAGCTGTAATTCAGTCGGTAAGTCAAACTAAAGGCGCTATAGGGTATGTGGGATTAGCATACGTAAGTCCTAAAATCAAGACATTAGCTATATCATACGACAACAAAAATTACTCATTACCTTCAGTTTCCAATGCTTCCCGAAAATTGTATCCGATCGTTCGCCCGCTTTATTACTACTATAATAAACAAAATGAGAAAACGATCTCTCCATTTATTCAATATTTACTATCCGATGAAGGACAGAGCATAATCAAAGATAACGGCTATGTTCCAATCCGATAAAATACTCAAATCAAAATTGCCTGAGATAGAACCTGAATAAGTAGAATTTTAAACAAAGAAAAAGACGACTCCGAAAAAAAATTTCGGAGTCGTCTTTTTCTTTGTTTTATTTCAAAAGGAATTTAGATTATCTCTTTTTCTTTAGCCGGATTTCTGTAATATACTTTACCTTCTTGATATTCCTGAGCAGCGATCAGTGTAGGTTTCGGCAACTTTTCATAATATCTTGAGATTTCAATCTGCTCTCTGTTTTCGAATACTTCTTCAAGATTATCATTAAAAGAAGCAAATTCCTGTAACTTCTTTTCCAGATCATTTTTCATTTCTACAGAAATCTGATTAGCTCTTTTTGCTATAATACAAACAGTCTCATAAACATTTCCTGTATCCGATGACAAAGCGATCATATCACGGGTAACAGTGTTTGTCGGTGCATTCGTTTTCTTGTAATCCATATTATTGTATTGATTAATCTTTTACGTATTTACTTGCTACATTAAAAATTTTCTTAGCATCCTTTGCATTTGCTCCATCGGGAAAATCATTGATAAAACTATAATATTCATCGATCACGTCTCTGAACCGTTCTATCTTTTTCTCTTCCACACTCTGTATAGCTTCTTGATATTTCGATTTCAAGATCAACATCGAAAGATCTTCTTTTCTCTTTGTATAGGGATAATCTTTCAGAGCATTCTGTGCAGTAATCACAGCCGCATCATAATTGTTACCCATATAGTTGCCCAAATTATAATATAATTGTGCATTCAACCACTCTTTTTCTACCAATTTTTCCTGTAAAGCAAAGATTATATCTTGAGCTTCCTTTGCTTTTTCGCTTCTCGGAAAATATTCCAGAAACATCTGCATCTCATCTATTGCCTTATAGGTTCCCGACTGATCGAGTTCCGGTTCGGGAGAATCCAAATAATAACCATAACCGGCATAAAAACGGGAAAGCTCTGCAAACTGGCCTTTAGGATAGTTGGTATAGTATGTTGTAAAATACTGCCCCGATGTTGAATAATCTTTCGCCATATAATGACTACGAGCCAATAGATAAAGGGATTCTTCAGCTTTATCTGTACCCTTATATATTGTCACCAACTCTCCTAACAGAGTATATGCCCGAGCATATTTTTTCTGTTCAAAATATTTCTTGGCATATTCATATTTCATATCATAATCGGTACTTTTAAGTATTTTATTATACTCACTGCACGAAGCAAGAAATAATACCGATACAAATAAATATAAAATTCTCTTCTTCATATAGACAAATAATGTGCAAATGTAGATAAACTGATTGAATAACGAAAACAAAAAAATGAATTTTAACGGATTAAGAAACTGTTTTGAGTCATCAAGTTTGAGAGCCTCTACGCAAAATTCAGACCGACACTTCAAAATCCATTTGAATTTTTACATGTCTCCAAATATACGAAATAGTGCTGTATATCCGTCTTATGAAAACAAATATACGGCACTATTCTATATTCATCAAATTTTTTATCAAAGTTTATACAACTGATGCGCAGCCATCAATTCGAGCCGATGTTCGGTCAATACCCGAATACAATTCTCTATATTATCCGGACGAATAACGACATGGGCAACATCTCCGGCTGCAAATGCATACATATATTCAATAAAAACATTCTCATCGGAAAGATACCCTAATGCTTTAGCCAAAGCTCCCGGTGTATTCGGACAGTTAAGACAGACGACATCGGTCAAAGAGACTCCGAAATGGTGTTTCTTCAAAGCTTCCAAAGCTTTATCCGGGTCAGAAACAATAACACGAAGAATGCCGAAATCTGCGGTTTCAGCCATACTAAATGCCGAAAGGTTTACACCTTCTTCTCCCAATATACGGGTTACTTCGTTAATACGTCCGGTCTTGTTTTCAAGAAAAACCGATAGCTGTTTTATAATCATAATCGTATTGTTTTTTAATCAATTTTGCGGTTATCAATCACTCGTTTAGCTTTTCCCTGACTACGTTCTATGCTACGAGGTTCTACCAATTTTATATTGGCAGCAATACCGAGAACACTTTGCAGTCGGTGTCCTATTTTCTTTTTCAGCTCCATCATTCTGTTGATCTCATCCGAATAAAATTGCTCCCGAACCTCTACTTGAACTTCCAATGTATCCAGATTATTTTTACGGTCAACAATCAGCATATAATGAGGTTCGAATTCTTCCAATTCAAGAATTACACTCTCGACCTGAGAAGGGAATACATTTACTCCCCGAATAATCAACATATCGTCACTGCGTCCGGTAATCCGGCTCATACGTACAGTGGTCCGTCCACAATCACATTTATCATATATGAGAGAGCATAAATCTTTGGTACGATAACGAAGCAAAGGCAATCCTTCTTTCGTTATCGTCGTAAATACCAATTCTCCCGACTCTCCCGGCGACAATGGTTCGAATGTTTTGGGATCAATGATTTCCGGGAAAAAATGATCCTCACTGATATGCGCACCATGTTGACACTCACATTCATAAGACACACCAGGTCCCATTACCTCACTCAAACCGTAAATATCAAAAGCTTTGATACCCAATTTAGATTCTATTTCACGGCGCATATTTTCAGACCAAGGCTCTGCTCCGAACATACCGACCCTCAACTTAAATTCTTCACGAGGGATACCGGAATCTTTTATCGCATCAGCTAAATAAAGAGCGTAAGAAGGGGTACAAGCCAAAGCCGTAGAGCCGAAATCATGCATCAACTGTATCTGTTTAGCCGTATTTCCACTCGACATGGGAATAACCGTCGCACCCAAATTCTCTACACCATAGTGCAAGCCCAAACCTCCGGTAAACAACCCGTAACCGAAAGAGACATGAAATATATCGTGCTTATCCGTACCATAAGCAGACAGACAACGAGCTACAACCTCTCCCCAAGTCGCCAAATCCTGGCGAGTATATCCTACGACAGTAGGACGACCGGTCGTCCCCGAAGAAGCATGCAAACGCACAATCTCGGACATCGGAACTGCAAAAAGCCCAAAGGGGTAATTATCTCTCAAATCCTGTTTTGTCGTAAAAGGGAGTTTGACGATATCATCAATACTATTTATATCGTTAGGGGTTATTCCCAGTTCCTGCATTTTCTTACGATAAAACGGAGTATTATGATAAACTCTTTCTACGGTTTGCCGCAGCCGGATTCCTTGTAACTTGCGCATTTCATCCCGACTCATGCATTCGATCGTTTCATTCCAAATCATGGTATATTACAACTTTTATTTTTCGTTTAATTTCATACTATGACGACAAAGTAAATAAAAAAATATCAATCCTACTATTTGTTTAGCAAAAATACAATAAAATGAAAGTAAAATATATGATTAAGAAGACAATAGAAAGTTTGAAGGTAATAGTATGAAAAGAGAACGGATACAGCCGTTTCTCCAAGTTTTTTCGTAACTTCGCAAATCAAAATATATATGGCATTTATGGAGTTCAAAATCGTTTCACCCTACCAACCGACCGGTGACCAACCGGAAGCAATAGAAGAGCTTAGCCGGGGAGTCTTAGACGGACTTTCCGCTCAAACCCTACTGGGAGTTACCGGGTCAGGTAAAACATTTACCATGGCTAATGTCATCGAAAAAGTTCAGAAACCGACGTTGATCCTGAGTCATAACAAAACTTTGGCAGCCCAACTGTATGGAGAATTTAAAAGTTTTTTCCCCGATAACGCCGTAGAATATTTTGTATCATATTATGATTATTACCAGCCGGAAGCCTATATTCCGACAACCGATACCTATATAGAAAAAGATTTGGCAATCAACGAAGAAATAGACCGACTCAGGCTTTCAACGACATCAGCTTTATTATCAGGCCGCAAAGACGTTATCGTCGTATCTTCGGTTTCATGTCTTTACGGTATCGGCAACCCGGAAGATTTTCATAGCAACGTGATAGATGTCCGTGTCGGTCAAAATATAGAACGGAATACATTTTTACGAGCACTCGTAGGCAGTTTGTATTCCCGTAATGAAATCGAACTGAATCGAGGAAATTTCAGGGTCAAAGGAGATACGGTGGATATATATCTGGCCTATACGGAAATCATCTTGCGCATTATCTTCTGGGGAGAAGAGATAGAATCGATAGAAAGCGTAGATCCGATGACCGGGCACACGATTACTCTATTCGATGAATATAAAATATATCCGGCTAATATTTTTGTAACTACTAAAGAACGAATAGACCGGGCAATCGGTGAAATAGAACTCGATTTAGGAAAACAAGTCGAGTTTTTTAAGTCGATAGGAAAAGAAATTGAAGCCAAACGCTTGTATGAGAGGGTAACATACGATATTGAAATGATCAGAGAAGTGGGACATTGTTCCGGAATAGAAAACTATTCACGATACTTCGACGGACGGGCTGCCGGCACCAGACCATTCTGTCTGTTAGACTATTTCCCGAAAGATTTCTTAACCATTATCGATGAAAGCCATGTTACAATACCTCAAATAAGGGCAATGTACGGAGGGGATAATTCCAGAAAAGTAAATCTTGTAGAATATGGATTCCGATTGCCGGCTGCAATAGATAATCGTCCGCTGAAATTTTCAGAATTCGAAGATCTTACCAAACAGACTATTTACGTCAGCGCTACTCCGGCAGATTATGAGTTGATGAAAAGCGAGGGCGTTATCGTCGAACAGGTTATCCGCCCTACCGGACTGCTCGATCCAATAATCGAAGTCCGACCAAGTCTCAATCAAATAGACGATTTACTCGAAGAGATACAACAAAGAATCGAAAAAGACGAGCGGGTTCTGGTAACGACTCTTACCAAACGTATGGCGGAAGAATTGAACACATACCTGTTACGACTCGACATTCGCTGTAATTATATTCACTCAGACGTCGATACGTTAGAACGTATTCAAATCATAGAGGATCTACGCAACGGGCTTTACGATGTCCTTATCGGAGTAAATCTTCTTCGTGAAGGTTTAGATTTGCCAGAAGTCTCATTAGTCGCCATACTGGACGCAGACAAAGAAGGCTTTTTAAGATCTCATCGTTCTTTAACTCAAACGGCAGGACGGGCCGCCCGAAACCTGAACGGAATGGTAATCATGTATGCAGACAAAATTACCGAAAGCATGCAAAAAACGATCGATGAAACTAATCGGCGCAGAGAAAAACAGTTGGCTTATAACGAAGCAAACCATATTACGCCTCAAGCAATACAAAAAGCCAGAAACTCTATTCTCACAAAAGAAGCGGATGTTCAAACCGAAAAAGGTCAACCGATTTTATATAAAGAGGAATATGATATTTCGCATGTCAACATAGCTGCCGATCCGGTAGTCCAATACATGAATAAAGACCAATTGAAAAAGGCTATTGAAAATACCCGGAAAGCAATGGTTGAAGCTGCTAAACGAATGGAATTTATCGAAGCTGCCCAATACCGGGACGAATTGGTAAAACTACAAGACCGATACGATTCATTGTAATACAGCAAACTGAATTTCATAAACCGGATAAAACAAAGATACAATCGGACGACAATGAAAGAATATAAACTACAAGATTGGTTACCGACTACAAAGAAGGAGCTTGAGATCAGAGGGTGGGATTATCTGGATGTAATTATTTTCTCAGGAGATGCATATGTCGACCATCCCTCTTTCGGAGCTGCAGTAATCGGACGTATTCTGGAATCCGAAGGATTACGTGTCGCTATTGTTCCCCAGCCGAACTGGCGCGACGATCTAAGGGACTTTAAGAAATTAGGAGAACCCAGATTATTTTTCGGGGTCTCTGCCGGAGCTATGGATTCAATGGTCAACCATTATACGGCAAATAAAAGACTTCGTTCCGATGATGCTTATACTCCAGACGGACGAGCAGGAATGCGACCCGACTATCCGACAATAGTATATACTCAAATATTAAAAAAACTCTACCCCCACATACCGGTTATTATCGGAGGCATAGAAGCCTCACTGCGACGAGTTACTCATTATGACTATTGGGAAAACCGTTTAAGACCGAGTATTTTGATCGATAGCGGAGCAGATATGCTCATCTATGGTATGGGAGAACTCCCGATCAGAGAATTGATAAAGCGGCTTCGGAACGGTGAAAAAACAGGTCAGATCAAAGACTTGAGACAGACCGCCGTTATTACACCTGAAAACGAGTTGCCTCACGCACATGAAAGCGCAACCGATCTCGTTTTGTTCTCTCATGAAGAATGCTTGCAAGACAAAAAGAAACAATCCCGCAATTTTTTCCATGTCGAAGAGGAATCGAACCGATATGAGGCTCGCCGATTATGGCAAAAATATAAAAACTCGGTTATAAAGGTAAACCCACCTTATCCTCCTATGAGCGAAAACGAGATAGACGCATCTTTCGACTTGCCTTATACTCGTCTGCCTCATCCTAAATATAAAGGGAAAAACATTCCGGCATACGAAATGATCAAGTTTTCTGTAAATTTACATAGAGGCTGTTTCGGAGGATGTGCATTTTGTACGATCTCCGCCCATCAAGGCAAATTCATAGCCTCCCGCTCGAAACGATCGATTCTGAACGAGGTAAAACAAATTACGGAAATGCCCGGATTCAAAGGATATATCAGCGATTTAGGAGGACCTTCGGCCAATATGTACAAGATGCGAGGTTCCCGTCAGGAAATATGTCGTAAATGCAAACGTCCGTCTTGTATACATCCCGAAGTCTGCAAAAATCTATATACCGATCACACTCCGTTGTTAAATATATATCATAGCGTAGATCAAATAAAAGGAATCAAAAAGTCTTTTATCGGCAGCGGGATAAGATATGATCTATTACAACACCGTCATGAGGATGAAAAAGTAAATGCAAGTACTTCGAAATATACATATGAAGTTATTACCCGACATGTATCTGGACGATTAAAGGTTGCTCCGGAACATACGTCCGACAATGTTCTGATGCTAATGCGGAAACCTAACTTCAAAAAATTCGAAGAATTTAAACGGACATTCGAAAAAATAAACGATGAAGCCGGACTCAACCAACAGCTCATTCCGTATTTCATATCAAGCCATCCGGGTTGTAGAGAAGAGGATATGGCCGAACTGGCCGCTATCACAAAAAAATTGAACTTTCACCTCGAGCAAGTTCAAGATTTCACCCCTACCCCGATGACGCTTTCGACCGAGATATATTATACAGGATATCACCCTTATACGGGAGAAAAAATATATACAGCCCGCAACCAAAACGAGAAACTGGCTCAAAGGCAGTTTTTTTTCTGGTATAAACCCGATCAACGAAAACAGATTTTATCGGAACTGCAAAGAATGGGACGGCCGGATCTAATCAATCGTCTATACGGTCCTCCCATAAAAAATACAAAAACAGAAACACCATCAAAAACAAAATACAAAAAGAAGAAATACAAATAATAGTAAAACTTATGAAATTACCAATCAGCAAACTCATTATGGCAAGTGCGGTACTTTTGTCTGCTTGTCAGACACAGAAAGAGAGCAGCGAAGGGATCATAGGCAAAAGCCATCCCAAAGTAGAAAACGGAATCATGACTCCGGAAGTCATGTACACTCTTGGGCGCGTCGGGGGTATAGAAATATCTCCGGATAAGAAAAAAATCCTTTATGGAGTAACATACGTGAGCATACCCGAAAACAAAAGCAATCGGGAACTATTTGTTATGGACATTGACGGAAGTAATAAAATTCAAATCACCCATACTCCTAAATCCGAACAAAATGCTGTATGGATCAACAATGGAAAACAAATAGCGTTTCTAACATCCGAAAGCGGAAGTTCTCAATTGTGGATAATGGATGCCGACGGATCGAACCGAAAACAAATCAGCAATCAAGAAAAAGGAATAGACGGTTTTCTCTTTTCTCCCGATGAGAAAAAGGTCGTATTCTTTTCGAATGTAAAATACGGTCAACGAGCCTCGGATATTTATCCGGACCTGCCCAAAGCAACCGGACGTGTTATCGACGACCTCATGTATAAACATTGGGACGAATGGGTAGAAGCCATTCCTCACCCTTTTATAGCAGACTTTAACGGCAGCACGTTAGAAAATATTAATGATATTCTCGAAGGCGAACCGTATGAAGCTCCGATGAAACCTTTCGGTGGTACAGAAGGTTTTGCATGGACTCCGGACAGTAAAAGTATTGCATATACTTGCCGAAAAAAAACCGGATTGGAGTATTCCATATCTACCAACTCCGATATTTATCTATACGATACCGAGACGAAAATAACCAAAAACCTGACCGAAGGAATGATGGGTTATGATACGCATCCGAGTTTTTCTCCCGACGGGCGTTATTTAGCATGGATGAGTATGGAACGTGACGGATACGAATCAGATAAAAACCGCTTGTTCGTTATGGATATACAAAACGGAGAAAAGAAATATCTGACAGACGAGTTCGATTACAGCTTAGACATGTTAAATTGGGCAGAAGACGGACAATCGATCTACTTCTTAAGCGTATATCAAGGAATAGAGCAAATCTTCAACATTCATATCGATGATAAAAAAATAGAACAGATCACAACCGGACAGGTCGATTACGCCGATATAAAACCGATAAATGATAATCAACTGATCGTATTACAGCATTCTTTCTCAAAACCGGATGAAATTTATAGTATCAATCTAAATGATAAAGCAATTACGGAATTGTCATTCGAGAACAAGGAAACTTTAGATCAAATTACTATGGGCAAAGTGGAAGAACGCTGGATTGCCACAACAGACAATAAAAAAATGTTGACATGGATCATATATCCTCCCCATTTCGACCCGAATAAAAAATATCCGGCATTACTATATTGCCAAGGAGGTCCGCAAAGCCCTGTAAGCCAGTTCTGGTCATATCGATGGAACCTGCAGTTAATGGCAGCAAACGGATATGTCATTGTTGCACCTAACCGCCGAGGGTTATACGGGTTCGGTCAGGAATGGCTGGAACAAATAAGCGGTGATTACGGCGGTCAGAATATGAAAGACTATTTCTCTGCTATCGATGCTGTAAAGGCAGAACCATTTATCGATGAGAATCGCCTTGGAGCAATCGGTGCAAGTTACGGAGGTTTTTCTATTTATTGGTTGGCCGGGCATCATCAAAAACGATTCAAGGCATTTATCGCTCATGCCGGAATATTCAATTTAGAACAACAATATGTAGAAACAGAAGAAATGTGGTTTGCCAACTGGGATTTGGGTGGCGCTTATTGGGAAAAAGACAATGCAGTTGCTCAGCGTTCTTATGCCAATTCTCCACATCGTTTTATAGATCAATGGGATACTCCTATACTAATTACTCATGGAGAAAACGATTACCGAATACTTGCCTCTCAAGGAATGTCGGCATTCAACGCCGCCCGATTAAGAGGAGTTCCCGCCGAAATGGTTGTTTTTCCTGATGAAAATCATTGGATTGCGCAACCTCAAAATGCCATTTTATGGCAACGGATATTTTTCCGTTGGCTCGACCATTGGTTAAAACCGGAAGAAAAGAAATAAAGTTATCCCAAACGTAGAAAGCGGGCGCAAAGGTTTTATACAAAGTCTTTGCGCCCACTTTTTATTCAAAAAAACAAGTATTTATAATTGAAAATTACAACATACTTTTGTTATATTTGCAATACACAAACTATATACACACATATCCATGAAAAATAAAATTTTTACCGGAGTATTATTATGTACTCTTTTTTCCTGTTCTCCTAAAATTGTATTAAACAAGATACAGGAATATCCGTCTTTATCTCAAGAAGATACAATCATGATCGTAAATGAGGGAGAAAAAGTCCCGTTCGCTGCAACTCTGATAGGACAAGTTGCTATTTTAGACCGAAGTTTTACTATTCGATGCCGATATGATCAAGTACTGAAAATAGCCAAAGAAGAAACAAGAAAAGCCGGAGGAGATATTCTGCAAATCACCGATCACCTTTTACCAGGTGTCGCAAGTTCCTGCCACCAAATTTCAGGAAATATTCTCAAATCCGGCATATCCGATTCTACATACAACACACAAACGACATTCTACAATTATAGTGTAAATAGTGTCTTAAACAAAGTACGCCCGTTACCTCCAAGAGTCGATTTTTCATTCAATGTCGGTTACGGATGGTTACCTAAAACAGAAGGGCTCACCGGGACAGATAAACAATTCGATGATAAACTGACTTCCGGACTTGCATGGGATTTGGCATTCCATCATTATATTAAAAATTTCGGATGGGGAATTTTTTATTCAGGATACAGTTCTGACAGTTATTACGAAAAGACGAACATGGATCATAATGTCTTATTTTCATATATCGCACCTTTATTTTGTACAAAATATTCGTTCAATAAAAAATGGATGATAAACGGAGAAGTCGGTATCGGATATTTAAAATTCTCAGACAAAATATCTTCAGGAATTGAAAAAGGAAAAACCTATGTATCGACTATCGGGTTTAATTATGGAATCGGAATCGAATATAAACTTAACAAACACATGGGAATAGGTATCTCATTCAATGAAATCATAGGTTCTGCATTCCTGAAAAACATAAAGATGGAAAATGTACATAGTACCATAGTTTATAACGACTATGACAGAATAAACTTAAACCGGTTTAATTTACTTGGAGGTATCCGTTTTTATTTCGGAGACAGATAATAAATAATCAAAATATTCCGTACTATCCGGTAGAATGTCCGGATAGTACGGAATATTTTACATTACCGGCCAACTCCAGACTACACGATTTTCGAATTCTTCATCTTATATCTAAAACGAGAATAAAACATGACTCCTGCCAAAGTCAGACCAATCGGAAATCCCCACCAGATACCCATAGCACCACCCCGACAAACAAAGCCAAATAAATATGCCGCAGGTAAACATACAAGGAAATAACTGACAAACGCAATCAAGGCCATCGGTTTCACATCTTCTATTCCCCTTAAAGCATTCGCATACGCAACTTGTAAGCCATCTCCGAACTGATATACCATAGTCGGTATTATCAACAATGCTACGATTCCGTTCACTTCTTCCGAATCTGTAAACAGATAACCTACCTGTTGCCGGAACAAAGCCATTATGATTACAATACATACGGCCAAAAGAATTATTACATGAAATCCGGCATTTGCTATCGATCTTACTTTATTCATTTCTCCTGATCCTTTAGCATTACTTACCAAAATCGTAATAGCCGACCCGATACCGTAATAAAGCATAAAACCGATTGTAGTAAAAGTTGCAACTGCCTGATGTGCCGCCAATGCTGCCGTACCGATCCATCCCATCATAATGACACTCAAATTGAAAGATCCGGTTTCCATCCCCATTTGCAAAGCAATAGGCATTCCCATTTTGGTTAAATGAAGCAATTGTTTCCCCGAATCACCTTTAAGATGACGAAAGCCTTCTTTAAATCTGCCATAACGAGACGTAAAGAAAAACAGATACACAAAAACCGACAACGTGAAAATACGAGATAATAATGTAGAGAATCCTGCTCCGAGCAGTCCAAGTTCTGGGAAAAAACCCGGGCCGAATATCAATAAATAGTTACCTATAATATTCAGCACATTACCACACAAAAGTATGTACATCGAGATACGAGTATCCATAATGCCATCGGCAAATTGCTTGAAAGCATTAAATAGCATGATAAAAATCAAACCCGACAAATGAATCAAGAAATAGGGTTTAATTAAAGGCAAAAGTTCTTCCGGTTGTCCCATCCGGTCTATATTAACATAAACTACGGACATAACCCCGATCAGTAAAATCGCTAAAAGCAAATTGGCGATAAGACCATATCGAAGAGTCTGACCGGCTTTTGCTACCTGATTTTTTCCGACCAAATTCCCGATCAACGGAGTAAGCCCCAAAGAAAAGCCTAAAGCAAACATCAACGGAAGATTAAAAAGATTATTTACAAAAGATGCTGCAGCCAACTCCTCCGAAGTATGATGACCAACCATTATATTATCGGCAAATCCGACGATGATAATACCCAACTGTCCTATCATAATCGGGACTCCCAATCTCAACAATGCTACATAATGATCCCGGTATAATCGAAATGTTTTTTTCAACATACTACACTTTTATCAAATCAAAGGTTGCAAAGATATAAATCTTATTTCAAATCGATGACCATATAAGTTCGGGAATATTAAAGTCTGTCTAAAAGAAAGGTGGTATCCCACAATGGAACACCGCCTTTACTCAACAAACTAACTCTATATACTTACGATTCACAATCCTATTAACAAAGAATTAGAAGCAGAACCTTTCATCCATTCTTCAACCGTCGACCAACGGATCGGTGAAGCACCTTCCAAAACGACCGTTTGCAAGGCTGGGACACCGTCCCAAGCTGTAGATGACAAATCTATACGTAAACGAACTTTGTCACCTTTTTTTAATCCTGCCAAAGAATATTCATTTTCTCCGCTCTTCAACTGTACCGATTTAGAATCGGTTACTTTTCCGCTATTATCTGCAACCTCAACAAAAACCTGAATTTTTCCACCGGCATTTAATTCTGCCCACGCTTTCATTTTTTCAACAGCCGAATCCATAGGACGCCAATCGGTTACTTTCTGAGCTTTACGCATAGCTTCCACACCATTTGTATAAAGTTCTTTTACGGCTTTCTCATCCATCGTCGTACGGGCAACAAGAACATCATCTATAATAAATTTACCTGATGAAAAACGCTGAGACCCGGCAATACGTTCCAGTGGTCCGGCAAAAGGTTTCTGGAAAGCCTTCTTATCCAAACGACCGTCTATGTAAATCGCTCCTTCTTCTTTCTCAGGATTGTAGGTATAAACATAATGTATCCATTTTCCCGATTGCAATTTATTGTTACCGCGAACGTCGCTATTTTCGTAAGAAAGAATCGTTTTTTCTTGGAAAATACCGGCTGCCAACCGTGTTCCGGTTACATCGACATCCGCCCCCATCGGAGCTTGTCCACCGAAGAACATAGCCTGACCGTTATCCATCTGGTTCAGATAAACCCATGCTGCCAAAGTAAACGGTTTCCGGTACAGGTCCATACCGCCTGCATCGACAAAAGTCTCTTTTTTGTCTTTCTTAAAACCCTTTCCGTTTTTGCCGTCGATAATTTGGGCTTTACCTTGAATCGGCAACATTTTTCCGGTAATCTCATTTTTGACGTCTTTATCTGTCGCTCCTTCGAAAGTTATATAAGCCAACGGGTCTTGCAATGCCAATCCGATTCCTCCCGGAACAATCAATTGTTGCTCTGCTTCAGTACCGACTTTCACACGGAATGTACCGGAACGAGGGAATGCGTATTTAATTTCGACACGCTGACTAGCTCCAGCATCCAAACGCAACGGTTGTGATGCAACGGTTACGCCTTCTACTTTCACATCCAAACTCTTATTAAAAGGTTCACTTCCTACATTTCGTGCCTCTGCGACATAAACCATTTCTCCTTTCTCGGTCATATTGATCGAACTACCTTCCAAAACGAGTTTTGCCGGAACTTTCGAAACTTTTAAAGGAACGGATTTTATCTGATCATCCAAAATTACGGTTAAAGTCTGATTGCCGCTTGCATACATCTGCACATCAAAAACCATTTCTTTTGTTTCTCCGGCTTCGATCTCAGCACGACGATCATCCAAGAAACTATTTCCATACAATTTAACATCAGCGATATCCAATAAATTTCCGCTGTTCTTCACCTTTACGACCACCTTAAACGATTCTCCGCCTTTTACACTTTTCGGTGCCGATACGGTATATTCAAAATCTGCTTTGTAGTCTTTATCGACCGTAAACTCACCGGAAATACCTTGGCTCGGATCTTTAAAACCGATTTTCTGCTTATGTTCGGTAGAACCTTTTGGCGGTTCAGGACAAACTCCTCCGACATGCATTCTGAATTTTCCAGCTTCCAAAACTCGTTTCATATCCGGATTCAATAAAGAAAGCAAATAAGGGTTCAGTTCGAAAGTAACGGTTTTCTTTTCTCCCGGTTTCAAGAAAACACGCTTAAATCCTTTCAAATCTATAACTGCGGTATTTACCGAAGCTACCAAATCGGTTATATATAACTGAGCTACTTCTTCACCCGGCCTTTTCCCGGTATTTTCAATATCTACCGAAACAGTCACAAAACCGGGATCTCCGCTTTTAGTAGTAGCTTTAAGGTTAGAATAACGGAATGTCGTATAACTCAATCCATGACCGAAACGGTATAATGGAGTAAACGGCATATCATAATAGTCATAATTACGTCCGGAAGTTTCATAATTATACCACAAAGGCAACTGTCCCGGATGACGAGGGAATGAGATAGGCAAACGTCCGGACGGATTCTCATCACCAAAGATAATGTCTGCAGTTGCATTACCGCCTTCTTCTCCCGGATACCAAGTTTCAAGAATAGACTCGATATTTTCATCTTCCCATGTCAATGTAAACGGTTTACCATTTACCAAAACCAGCACGACAGGTTTTCCTGTTGCTTCGACAGCTTTAATTAATTGTCGCTGTACTCCCGGTATTTCTAAAGTAGCACCATCAACATTTTCTCCCGTAGTACTTTTTTTGTTTCCGTTCTCATGTCGGTTCGAATTATCTCCCACAACAAGAATCACGGCATCAGCCTGTTTCGCAATATTCACAGCCTCTGCAAAACCTGTAGTATCCATATCGAGTTGCGTACAACCTTGCGCATACAAAACTTTTGTAGAAGGACTCACATGGTTTTTGACACCTTCTAAAACCGAAATTATCTGACCGGGTGCATATTTTGCAGAGTAGTCACCAGTCTGTCCCTGATCTGCATTCGGACCGATCACAGCGATTGTCTTGATATTTTTATCCAACGGAAGAAGATTATTTTCATTTTTCAGAAGAACCGTACTTTTTACTGCTACTTTACGTGCCAAAGCCCGATGTTCGGGAGTATCATATTCCGGAAGTTTGTTCCAAACCATATTTTCAATACTCGGTCTATCAAACAATCCCAAGCGCATCTTAGCTCTGAATACTCGACGCAGGTTGGCATCCAATTCGCTTTCTTTTATAATGCCTTTCTTTACTGCCGAAGCCAACGCCTTTTTATAAGCCGATCCACATTCGATATCTACTCCGGCACGAACAGCCATAGCGGCAGCTTCTTCCATAGTACCCACAACAGACTGTTTCCGCTGAATATTTTCAGGGCCGCTACAATCAGAAACGACAAAACCTTCAAATCCCCATTCTTCACGAAGGATTTTCTGAAGCAACTCTTTCGAACCGTTATCAGGCACTCCGTTCCAAAGCCCATAAGCCGCCATAACTCCGAATGCATTCGCCTCTTTAATAACATCGCGGAAAGGTGCTAAATGAATATTACGCATTACTCTATCCGACAATCCGTAATCATGACTATCACGACCGCCGACCGGTTGTCCGTGACCGGCAAAATGCTTAGGACAGGCAAACATGTGTTCACCCTGAAAACCCTTGATCCATGCGACACCTATACGACCAACGAGATAAGGATCTTCACCATAAGTTTCCTCGACACGTCCCCAACGGGCATCACGCGCCACATCCAACACCGGAGACCAAGAAACCCGTAAATTTGCAGCTTTAGCCTCAATTGCCGTAGCTTTACCGACTTCTTGTATCAATTCCGTATCAAACGTACTACCCATATTAATCCCGTGCGGGAATATAGTAGAACCGGTAGCATAAGACTGGCCGTGCAATCCTTCGGTTTTCAACATTGCAGGAATCTTCAACCGAGCAATGCCCTTTGAACCCCAGCTATCACTCAATTGAATTACTTTCTCCTCAAGAGTAAGCCGGGGCAATAAGTCATCGATACGTTCCTCAATAGGAATGTTCGGATTTAAATACTTCGGAGTCTCTTTACTCACTTGTTGAGATACGCCCGCATTTGCCATCGAACGATTGTAAGCTTCTTCGAGATCCATACCTTCCATTTCACAAGGACAGATCTCTTCCGTTACTGCCTTATCATTTATTTCTCTTTTGTCTTTCGTGTCGGCAAAAGAAATAAACGACCCCACCAGTAACGCAGGCAAAACAATTCTCCATGTTTTTTTCATTCTGTGTGTGTTTTTAATTATTGATTAGTAATTTAAAACGAGCCAAGCAACCGGAAATTTCTCCCGACTACAAAATTTGTTACAAAAATATTCTTGAACAATTATCTTTTCACTTTATAGAGAATTAAAATGCACTTAAAAAAACGGTAAATTGAAAAATTAATCGGCAACCTTTATCAAAGACTCCAGCCATGCATATACATTTTAAAATAATTATATTTAGAAATATCTCTTTTTCAAAAAATAGCAGAATAAATGTTCTCCTTTCATTTTTTTATTACATTTGTAATGTCAAAACAGGATGGATATACAATATCAAGATATAACACACACATTATCATCATGAAAAAACTTTTTGTCATATTTTGCTTATTATGCAGCATTTCTGTTTATTCTTCTGACATAAACGGCGGATTATTTTTCAGATCACACCAACAACCGGGAACAATACGCACACGACTTGTATTGAATGGAGGAAAACCTATAAAAATAGAAAACGGAAGAACCATATCATTCGACCTCATGCTGCGAAAAGAGATTGTATGGGGATATGTCGTGAGAATCATTACAAATACACAAAAAAATATAGATCTCGTATATCTTGCCAACAAGAAAAACGATCGTTATCCGGCATGGATACTCAACGAAAGTCAACATCCGATTACACAAGATCTGACATACAATAAATGGATACCGATAAGCGTCAAATTAATGCCGAAAGATAATAAAATCACTTTTTCGTTCGGATCGATTCAAAGCACTCAATCTTTTGATTTTTCAGGATGTAAAAATGTGACTATCCATTTCGGGACTTCCGGAATCAAAAACTTTCAAGTCGGAGATGTCGCTCCCATCAACATTAAAAATGTACGAGTATTAGACAATAAAGACAACGAAATATATCATTGGGAGCTAAAGCAACATGCAGATAGTATCTGTTATGATCTCATAAAACAATGTCCCGCAATTACAGAGAATCCTATATGGCTCATCGATAATCACTCTTCCTGGAATCAATTATACAAACAAAAAATTAAAGGAAATCCCCAAATCACATATAATTCTGACAAAAATTTATTTTACATCATTAACGGGAGCAATCAACTGACCGTACTTAATCCTATCACACAAAAGTCATATTCGATAAATAATATCAAAGGGAAATTAGCCAGCGAAAAAAACAACCAAATAACTTATGACCCATACAATCACAGGCTTATATCTTACAGCCTTGACCAGAAATCAATTTCGGTATTCTCACCGGAGAACAATTCTTGGAGCGGGACTTTCACGAACAGTATAGATCCGGCCTATATACACCACACTGTGGCTATATCTCCTAAAGATACCTCTTTAATTACGTTCGGAGGGTATGGATATTATCTGTATAAAAACACGTTGTTCAAGGTAAATTTAAATACTCATCGATGGGACAGCCTTCAAATCAAAGAGATTTCACCCCGATTTTCCGCCGTATCGACAATCATAAATAATACTCTTTATATCTTCGGTGGCAAAGGAAGCAAAAACGGACGCCAAGAAGAAGTCAGTCATAACTTATATGACCTGTATGCTGTCGATTTAACAACATTCGAAGTAAAAAAAATATGGGAAATCAAATCAAATATTGAAGAAGAGACAGAGCTTTTGTTAAGAGGGAATATGATTTATAGCCCGACAGATTCATGTTTTTACGCAATAAATGTCTCAAAATCACAAGGTTATTTAGTCCGGATTTCGTTAAATCGTCCTGAAATAAAAAGATGTTCAACCAATATAGGAGACATGTCGGCAGGGTATTTATTTTGTAATCTGTACTACTCTCCCGACAGCAGCAAACTATATACAATATTTAACAGGGAAATAAGGAATAGCGATCCGGAAGTCTCTATTTATTCGATAGATTTCCCGCCGATTGCATTAAAAGACACGATTCAAAAAGCCCCTTCGAAAAATAAGTTATGGGTAGGAGTTATCACCTTTCTGATTTTTTTATCGGGCTACGGTTTATATAAATTCTCTCGTCGGAAAAAAGATAAAAAACCGGTCTCTATCGAAATAAAAGAAAAAGAAACAGCTCCTCAGGAAGAAATCAAAAAGACATTTGACAGATCAAAAAGTTGCATCAGCTTATTAGGTGGATTTAATGTCAAAGATAAAGAGGGAGGAGATATAACAAACCAATTTACTCCAATACTAAAATCTTTGTTATTAATCATATTATTATATAGCGTAAAAACAAAGCAAGGAATTAACAGTAACAAACTGGATAGTATCTTATGGGAAGATAAAGATGAAAAATCTGCAAGAAATAACCGTAATGTTTCTATTCGCAAATTACGAGTTTTATTAAAAAAAGTCGGAGACATACAAGTTGTTTTTGAAAATAATTTCTGGAAAATCATATTCGGAAACGAAGTATTTTGCGATTATGTTGCCGCAATACAATTTATTCAGGATACCTCTTTCGATGATTTTACCAAAGAGGCTACACTATACAGATTATTAGAATTACTCGTTTTCGGTCCGTTATTACCTAATACTCAAGCCGACTGGATCGATAATTTCAAAAGCGATTATTCAGACATAACGTTAGATCTTTTACATTCTCTTTTACAAAAGAAAGAATTTGAAGATAAAGAAGATATTCAATTATTGATCGCAGACACTATTTTCTTGCATGATATTTTCAATGAAGAAGCCTTGAGGGTCAAATGCTCTATTTTATACAAAAAAGATAAAAGAAGTATTGCCAAAAGCACATACGACAATTTCTGCAAACAATATAAATCATTATTAGGTACGGATTATAAAATATCATTTTCAACTATTGTAACTTCTAAGACCACCTCATAATAACAAGTTTGTTTTTAGGGACTATAGATCAAGTCTGAAAGAAATCCACATGAATAGCCATTTTCTCTCTCGAAAGGAAAACTGTATTGATACCGTCAACACCGTTACATACCTAAAGAAAACATAAAAACGGCCTAATGATATTTTTTGGAGGGGGAAAATTTAAACGACCGGCTCTTAGTTTCCCAAATAAAAATCTATTTTAAACAAAAGTCCAAATATCTTATAAAATAATCGATAAATTATTCTTATTTTATTTGCCATTTTATAGGTATTTTGTACTTTTACGAAGACCAATTCTTTTTTATTTAGCATAGATGAATCATGTAAAGAAGGTATTAGAGCCTCCGTTACATGATTCGTCATGTATGTTAAAAATAAGAATTGGTCCTTTTTATTTTAAAACCGGAGGCTCTTTTTATTTACATAATTGTAAAGAGAAAGTGCATGAGCAATAAATACGATGTTTCCGAAGTAATAACCAAAAAGTTCGGGGAAATGTTTGATTATTTAATTTATTTAACACATATTTTTGTAGAGTATATTACCAGTTTCATCCCATCAAAATCAACGCAAGACAATTGTTCAAGACTACGGCTCAACCGCGATTTATACAGAAACTTATCTACTGATACTCTCCATATCATTATCGAGGAAATTAATGAAGAATATCAACTACCTACAAAACTCTTTTTAGCTGGTAAAGGAGTTAAAGAAATATCTCGTGAAACAGGTATCCCGATTCGAAAAGTATTACATCAAATCTATTGTGGAGAGAAAGAAATTAAGGCTTATTTAAAACAATTATAAATAATGTCATAAAAAATAAAGCCGCATTACCGATAATCAGAATAATGCGACTTTACTTATATAAGAGAGGTTTCGTCAATCTTTATGGGCTTTCATACTGTCTTTCAACAAATAAGCTATCAATGCCAAATATAATACTAAACCAAGCACTTGTTTTATTGTATCATTCATCTCGCAACTGTATTCAAATCCTCCGAAACGTAATCCGGCACTGACAACTCCCATTAATGCCCCACCGGCAATAAATCCGGATGCCAACAATGTACCTCTTTCATACCGAGATTTATTTACTTCGGCATTTTTACTACGTGTACTGACATACCAGCTTACCAACCCTCCGACAACCAAAGGGGTATTCAGTTCCAAAGGAATAAACATTCCTAAAGCAAAAGCCAAAGCCGGAATTTTACAAAAAGTCAGTACTACGGCAATCAATGCCCCGATACCATATAACAGCCAAGGAGCACCTTTCCCCGACATAAGAGGTTCGATAACAGCTGCCATAGCATTCGCCTGAGGAGCAGCTAAACCGTTTTCAGAAGTAAAACCGTATGTATCATTCAAGATCAATATAACCCCTCCTACCGTCGCTGCAGAAACCAGCGTTCCTAAAAATTTCCAACTCTCCTGCTTTGCCGGAGTAGAACCCAACCAATACCCGATTTTTAAATCGGTTATAAACCCTCCGGCCATAGAAAGAGCCGTACAAACAACCCCGCCGATAATTAAGGCGGCAACCATACCCGATGTACCTTTAAGGCCAACAGCTACAAGAATAACAGAAGCTAAGATCAATGTCATCAACGTCATTCCCGACACGGGATTTGTTCCGACTATCGCTATTGCATTGGCCGCAACCGTCGTGAACAGAAAAGCAATGACAGATACCACGATAAAAGCAATAAAGGCTTGCGTAAAATTATGAATAATACCTAAATAGAAAAATAATAAAATCAGAATCAGAGTAGCAATACAGGCAATAGCGATAAACTTCATGGAAATATCTCGCTGCGTACGTTTCACCGAAGTGACAACAGCTCCGGCTTTGCCTCCAAGTTCTTTGGATGCCAAACCGACAGCGCCTTTTATGATTCCCCAAGAACGTATTATGCCGATAACTCCCGCCATGGCTATACCTCCTATACCAATATGACGTCCGTAAGTAGTAAATATTTGTTCGGGAGTCATTTGTCCTATGGAGACAGTAATATCGCTGTTTCCCATAGTCAAGACCGAATCTCCCCAAAAGAGTCCCATAAAGGGAACGATAAGAAACCAGACAAATATAGATCCGGCACAAATAATCAAAGAATATTTAAGACCGACAATATAACCGAGTCCCAATACAGCCGCTCCCGTATTTATTTTGAAAACAGCTTTTGCCTTTTCGGCAATTGTCTCACCGAACGGCAATACTCGTGTAGATAGTACCTCGCTCCACCAACCGAATGTAGAAAGGACAAAATCATAGATGCCGCCAATCAACCCAGCAAAAATCAGGGGTTTTGCTTGGTTACCGCTCTTTTCTCCGGATATAAGCACTTGTGTAGTAGCTGTCGCTTCAGGAAAAGGATATTTGCCATGCATCTCGGATACAAAATATTTTCGGAACGGTATCAAAAACAGTATTCCCAAAATTCCACCTAAAAGAGAACTCAAAAATACCTGCATAAAATCGACCGTAAGTCCTGGTATAATATAAAGTGCAGGAAGCGTAAATATCGCTCCGGCAACAATAACGCCCGAACAAGCTCCAATGGACTGTATAATGACATTTTCTCCTAATGCATTCTTACGACGAGTAGCGTTAGACAAACCGACTGCAATAATAGCGATAGGAATAGCCGCCTCGAACACCTGCCCGACCTTAAGTCCTAAATAAGCAGCAGCCGCAGAAAACAGAACAGCCATTATAATTCCCCACGAGACCGACCATAAAGTAACCTCCGGATAATTTTTAGAAGGCGACATAACCGGCTGGTAATCTTCTCCTTCACCTAACTCTCTGAATGCATTTTCAGGCAACTCCACCGGTTGCTTTTCTTCCTCTTTCATGTCTTTGATAAAGTTTGGGTTAGCATAATTATAATAAAAGAACGGCAAGTTACTAATTTTTACAGAAATTTCAGTAACGAAAAATAAAAATAGCGTCAATTTTAGCTATGTTTGCAATCTATAAAATATGAATAGTGATGAAAGATATACTTGATTTTTTAACAGAACTGCGTCAACACAACAATAGAGATTGGTTTAATGAGCGTAAAGATCGGTTTTATGAATTACGAGCTACATTTTTGAATAGAGTAGATGAGCTTATTCGTCTCATTTCGGTATTCGATGAAGAAATTTCTGGTTTAGAGGCAAAAGATTGCGTATATCGAATTTATAGAGATACACGTTTTTCTCCGGACAAAACGCCTTATAAAACATTTTTTTCGGCATATATAGCTTCTAAAGGCGGTAAAAAAAGCTTACGTGCCGGATATTATTTACACTTAGAACCGGGAAACTGTTTATTAGGCGGAGGTGTATGGTGTCCGGAATCAAAACTATTGAAAGAATTACGAGAAGCGGTATATGAACATTGCGATGAATTTATCGAAATAACGGAAAACCCGGAGTTTAAAAAAGTATATCCGGCTTTCGAGGGTGAAATGCTTAAAACAATTCCACGGCCATTCCCGAAAGATTTCAAATATCCTGAATTGCTAATGAGAAAAGACTACGTCGTGATGGGGAAAAAGCAGGATCGTTTTTTCGAGGACAATAACTGGATACAAAAAACAGCTGCCGATTTTAAAGTTTTGCAACCGCTTAACCGCTTTCTAAACTATACCGTAGATGAAGTATATGATTACTAATCGATTTATACAAAATAAAAAATGGCGTATCGATTTTTTTTCGATACGCCATTTTTTATTAGAGTCTGTTACCGTAACTGTATCTTACGAGTAATCGTGTTCTTTCCATTCGTTCCGACAACGATATAAAGACCTTTTTCCTTATTTAACCGGATGGTCTGATAATCGTCATCTATATTGAATTTATCCGACAAAGTTCCATTGATATTGTATATGCTGAATGTATATCCTGAACATTGCTCGAATCTCAACATGTCACCCGAAAGATACACTTTACAATTATCGGTATCCGAATTTGACAGACCTTCAGGTATACTTTCTGTCCCATTGAAATCGTCCAGACAGAAATATGTCGGGATAGTCGTTCCCCAATCATTTTTTCGAGAGCCGTCCACCGTAAAAGTGATTTTCTTAACCTTCCCTAAAGAAGTTAAATCAAACCACTCCCAAGTATCTACAACGATTCCTTCTGCCGAATTCCGGTAATCTACCAGATAAAATTCTGCCGAATTACCATTATCTCCGGTAGCTATTATTTTATAATAATCCCCGGTAGTAAACGGCAGATTTGCATCTTCCTTCCCGCTCGAGTTCATTCCCGTACCCTGTTCCGTTACATATTTCACCCAAGCCGTGTTCGTTACATAACAACCTTTGACAACATCTCCTTCCGGGTCATTCAAGACCTCTACCTGCGTCGGGCCAAAATAGCTTGAAGCATACGCAACCGCATAATTTTCAGATTCATGTACCCCGCTACCGGCTGCCGATCCAAATTGATTCGAAGGGAAATCCGCCGGATTATAAACCGTTGAAGTCACATTTGAATAACCGAAATAAGCCCATGTTGCATAATCCGGCTCATAATAATTAGAGAATTTATAAGAACCGCTTACAAATGAACTCATAGACTCTTCCGGATCACCCATCCAATAGCTTTCAGAATCAAGATATAAATTTTCAAAAGTTGCGGCAGCAGCTTCTCCGGTTACAATTACCCGAACCGTTATTGTTGCAGCTTCATCCCAAGCATCCGTCACAGTCAGAGTATAGTCACCGCATTCCTGAAGAATAAAAGAATACTGTTCTTCAGTGGAAAGGACTTCATTTTTCGAATTTCTCCAGCTATATGTATATGGAGAAACTCCTCCTGAAACATCGGCCGTCAAAATTACGGACTCACCTTCCGAAACAGTCTTATTGTCTGCCGTTACCATCAGTTTTTGCGGTTTACCGCTGAAATTATCTATATAAACATTACCCTTGCTACTTAAAGTTATAGAAGTTATTTCTCCCCATTCTTTTAAACTGTAATATATCCACCGATCCTGAGTCGAGGCTATAGTCCGGGTAGAAATCTCAAGTTGACCTTTCGATGCAGATATTGTAACATCGGCATCCGACTTCAAATAAAATCCGGTCAATATCAATCCATCAGAAGTATTTATCAAAGTAACAGTTCCTTCTGTTTGGAGTTTTGCTGCTTTCCGGCTATCTTCTATTCCATCAGTAATCTCTTCTACGACAAAACCATTGAATCGAGCTGTTCCATCTTCAAATCCGGTTTCCGTAACGGTCACATCTTCAAATGTGGACACAGATGTCGGTGCATAAACTGTTGTAAAGGCGCTCATAGCGATAACCTCTGATAATTGACCGTCTGCCAAACCTTTCAAAACAAAAAACGCATAATATTCGGTATACTGTTTCAATTCGGTCAACGGGATTGCTGTTTCCTGTCCTTTAGAAACCGAAACTTTATTATCGGCAGCAATAACATCTTCCACAGAAGGCTCTTTTTCGTCATTCTTTAATAAATAATAGACTTCTGCATTAGCCGTTACTTTGACAGTAACAACCGCCGAATTATAAGTCACATCTCCTGACAAAACCGGATATCCGGATTCCATCGCCGGCAATTCTGCTACAACAAATTCATAAGCTCCGATAGTCGGATGTTCCGTATCACGCACATTTCCGACAATATCGATAGCAACAAAATCTAACGGAATACCGGCATTAAGGCCGTCCAAAGTTTTCAGTGCAAGTATTTCGTCTGACTGAAAAGTCACTTTTTGATTAATACTATTAGATTCTTTAGAACCGGTCAACCAATTCTCGATCGTAGTATAATTTTTCGCAAAAACAGTTCCGGAAGTATAAAGAGCGTTATTATTGAGCGTCGTTGCTTTCAGCGGCTTGCTGTTTATCCAATAAACATAACCGCCGGCTTCGTTTTGTATAATATTGTTCTGTACCGTAATCGATTCGCTGAAATTGGAAATATTATATATTCCGGCACATTTTTCGGTATTATTTCCACTCAAACGTATCGTATTGTTCACAATATCCACAAAGCTGATTTTATTTGTCGTAGAGCCTCCGGTTACCGAAATTGCATACGCATTATCCGATGACGTCAAAGATTTCAGATTCAATACATTATTATATACGCGGAAGTGCTTTTCTTCTGAACCGGAAACAGGTCTCAGCTTTATGCCGCAGATATAGGGCATTGTCGCAGATATCACATTATTCCGCACAACCGTATTATAACAAGTATTCATATCTATCCCATTATATTCTTTTTTCGATGAACAGTTGCTGCTAATCACATTTTTCTCTATAACTCCATCTACATCATAATTCAGATAAATCGCTTTACTCCATTGATTCCTGAACGTATTTCCGATAATCTTCGTTCCTTTATTCGTATCTGTCGGATTTGCTCCACCTGCCTGAACCGCAATATAACCTCCTTCAAAAAGGTTGCCCTCAACGGTCATATAGGTATCCGGAGTATTTTCTACAGCTTGATTTACAAAATTCGTATGCAATAATTTATGAGGATCTGATGTAACAGGTTCAGAAGTCATGACCTCTCCTTTAAAATAACAATTCCGAATAGTAACATAATTACTTGCATTTTTCACATCCATCAAATAATAATATGTATTATCAGGATTAGTAAAAGTAATTCCTTCTACCGTCAAATAATCAGCTCCGAATATGGTCATTACAGCCGAGTTTTGTTCGTCATATCCTCCGGAATGGTTTTCTGCCGTAATCGTCACATCGCTATAATTTCCACTTTTAGATTTCAATGTAATCGTATTCGCAGCAGAAGCCCCCGGAATTTCCGGAATTATCACTTCCTCATTATAGATTCCGTTTTCTAATTCAAAAACGACAGCACCATTTATACCATCTTTCATTGCTTCGACTGCAGCAGTAATAGTTTTATATTCTCCATTCTCTCCGATAGTATGCGTACCATGGAATCCATCTTTAATTTTCAGATTTGCAATTTCTGACGATTCTATTGCAAATGAATTTCCATTAACTTTGATACCGGATTGAACAAAGCTCAATGCCGTTCCGATTGCAGCATCGCTTCTTATATCACAAGTCAGCCAGAAATAATAAGTTCCGGGTGCTGAAATACTCTGTTCTCCCGTAAATACCGGAGTATCGCCTGTTTGTTCTGTGCCGAACTGACTTTCAGGACTGAATACATCACTCGTACCGGTAAAATAAACTTTCGTATTCATCAAACTCTCTGAATTCGTTACTCCGAATGAAAGTTCATCCACAACAAACGAACCTCTATCTCCGATAGCTTCAACGGCAACCTTAAGCATTTTTTCATTCAGAGAACCACCCAGAAGTTCACTTTTTTCATTAACAGATGTCGCCTTCACTGTACCACAGCTCAACGGTTTCAGCGTATAAGAGCTCACCTCTATCTCCCAACCGTCATTGACTATGTATCCCGTTCTGTTAAATCTGATTGTCAAAGAACCGTCTTCGGCCTTAGAAATAACCGATTCCGGTAAACTTTCATTCAGATCTCCATCATATTTCACCGATAAATTTTCATTCTCGACTCCTGTACCATCATATATTTCCAGGTAATCACGAACGCTGGTCTTAAATTGCTTGAACGTCAATTTTATTACATCTCCCGGTTTCGGAACAAATGTCAGAGTACCTTCTTGGGCCTCACTATATTCTCCGTCTGCACCTCCGTCATCATAACAAACATAAGGAAAATCTCCCACATTGATTGTATCATGTCCCGATACCGGTAACAGACAAACATTCTTTATTTCTCGATCGCCTTCCGGATCTCCGTTTTCGACCGATTGCAAAATATTATTTATGGTAACCGACAGTAATTTTGCATCTAACTTCTGTGATGGTGTAGCTCCGACTTTGACATCGTAAGTTATCCAAAAATAAGTATCTCCTTCTTCCAGAATAAAGTCAGACGACACAGGAATCTCCAGATTCCCGACAGAACCGTCAACATCGACACTGCCGATTTTATTTGTTGTTGCAAACGTATCATTCTTACCTGTATAATAAACGGAGACTTTATCTATACAAGATTGACTGTTTTTCAGATCGACAGCAATTTTATTTAAAGACAACGGGTTTTTATCGCCTCCGGTCACTATCTTAAACCGCAAAATTTCCTGATCGGCAGTACCTCCGGCTACAAAGTCCGAACTTGCCTGCACGACATCTATCCCGTCGAATGACATATCTTTCGACTGATACTCTCTTACAAAAGCATGCCAGCCGTCTGCATTATAAAACGAATCATTGGCGTTGAAAAGGACAGTGACAGCTCCATCTTCCGATTTAGAACGAATAATAGTTTCCGGCCCGTTTTTCCGCTTATCTGCGGTATTTGCTTCCCACAATACATCTCCGGTCGTTCCTTTACCGCTATAAATTATATAAGTAGCATCCACTCCATAATATCCAGAGCTTGCACTCACGGCAAAATCCTGATACTCCAATTCTATAATTTTACCTTCAGAATACGGAATAAATGTAACGATTTGATTTCCCTGTACAGCTTCATATCCACTACCATACTTTTTGGGGGTATGCGTATAAGTCCAACTACCATAAATCGTTTTTTCAAATGTTCCTACCGTAGAAACGTATTCATTTTTTATCGTACGGTCGCCTTCCGGATTGGTATCGGCAATAATCTCTTCCTTACCCGACAAGACAACAGCGGTGCATCCCGCATCGATTTTATTTCCGGCCACAGCTCTCGGATCTATATCGTATGCCAACCAAAAATAGTTGTTTCCTTCTCCCAGCTCCTGAGTACAACCGGTTATTTCAAAATCAGAACTACCGTTTAAAATAACCTCTCCTATTTTATTGGAAGAACCGAATTCCGCTTTTTTACCCGTATAATAGACCGATGCTTTTGTCAAATCCGCAGGATTGGTCGTTCCGGATATAGTAAACTTAAAAGTCTGCGCTATTATAGGAAGGACATTCTCTGTTTGTATATTCAACGACAAAATAGGTTGCAAAAGATCTCCAGCCATAATTGTTCCGTCGGTATATTGCGCAGCAACAATAGATTTCACAGTCATTTCTTTGGGCTCGACCTCAGAAACTACGGCTTCAAAACCATCCCCGAACAATGCACCCGTTACACTGGTCAACGCAACAGTCAATGCTCCATCGTCTGAAGAAGATGTTACCGTAATTATATCTCCATTGGAAATTTGAATATTCAAGTCAGTCTCATTTTCCGATTTACCGTTATACACCTTTAGTATATCGCTTTTATCGCTGGTCGTGGTACTGAATAATGCCACTTTCTTGAATTCAATTTGAATTCGCCTACCCGATGTCGAAGGTATAAAAGTCGTCTTCCCTTTAAAACCCTCCGATATTTTTCCGTCAGGCCCGCCATCATCATAAAAATTCAAAGATGTCTGGCCTACATAACAATTCTGCCACATCGCAGACATGCTCAATTCACTGCCAATATAAACTTCTCCTACAGAAGCGATCGGGGTCTCAAGCACCTCGTTTCCGGCAACCTTTATCGACGTACATTGTGCCGCTATTTTATTCCCGACAACAGACGCCGCCGTTACATCTCCTACCAACCAAAAATAATTATTTCCCGATGCAAGTTCTTGCGAGCCGGATACCTTAATATCAGAACTACCTGACGATTCGGAAGCATAAAGATGAGCATCATTAAACTGTAATTTATTTCCCGAATAATAAACTTTTAAATTCTGTAAATCCGAGACAGAAACCGTACCGTTAAGATTAAAAGATAATTCACTTACCGTTAACGGATTAAGACTTCCTTCTGCCTTTACGTTAATGAGCATTACCGGTTGACATTCTGCACCTACTGGAACGGAAGAAACGCCCGTAGAAAGAGCGATGCATTCACCGATTATCATATCTTTAAGAGATACGCTTTTCACGACCGCTTTCCAGCCTGTGCCCGACATTCCCGGACAATAATAGCCGACTGTCATCTTCCCGTCAGGAGAAGCCGACTGAAAAACAGAATTTGCTGCAATTACACCTTTGTCTCCGTCGGGTAAATCATCATAACCGACATCGACAAAACCGTCATAAATTCTAAATTGAGCAGATTTTACATCGACTGCTTCAAAAGAGACTTCTATAACTTCGCCTGCATTTCCCGGCACAAAACACACTGATGCGGGATAATCGCTCCACGATTCGGCATTGCCTGAGCTTCCGCCACTATCATAAAATGTTATCGGATCGGTTACCGTAACGGTTTTCGTTTCTCCGTACGGCATCGTAACGGCAGTCGTCTCGCCCCAAACCTGCCTCGCCTCACACAAAAGAGTAAAAACAATCAAGAATGTAACAATTCTTTTCATAAGCATTTTAAATTAAACAATTATTTGAATCAAAATATAAATATTCAAATCACCGAATAACTTATACTTACAAAAAGTTATAGGAAAAGATACAGTATAGAGCCAGCGTAACCCGTTAACGTTACATTTTATACTTACCTTTGCTTTAACCCCCGAAAGCATAAGATATTCTAAAAATGTACGGCAGGTCTTCTGACTTATCTCTCCTCTTTCGGACGTCTTCCCAGCATAATCGAAACAAGCCTTTCGATTTTCCCAGTGACATGAATGTCCGGAATCAACGAGAATTACAGCAGCGGGACTGTTCAGGACTTGCACCTGATTCCCTTTTAATCACCTGAGCAGAAAAACGCAGGCGAACCAATACGAATGCAAACTTACCTGTTTAATCTTTGTTAATCGGATTTACTATGTTAAAATAATAAAATAACATATCGTGCCTATAATTAAAAAATTTATTTATTACTGTTTCTCTCTCGATAGAACTCTTATTAAGAGTATGAAGAAGCTGTCCATAAATTTTCCAATAAGAAAATATTATCAGAACATATTTCCTTTACAGATTAATCTTTACGCTATGTTTATGTTTGTTTCGTATTAGAAGTTAAAATCTTGTGTGTTTTTACTCATCTTTTATCCCCTATTGAGTGAGTATGTCCCCCACCCAAAAACATTACTTACGAGACTTCTTCTTGATTTTTCTTCAAACGATAATCCGTAATTTGGTTAAACAAACCGATAATTTATCTACAAAAGTTCTTTTTAAGACTCTCTATTTTTGTCATACAATAATGAACCAAAACATAAACTTAAAAATTTTCCAAACTCCACCTCAAAACATAAGTTGAATATTAACTACAAAAATAAAAACAATGAAAAAAAATTTATCAATTTTATTTCTGCTGTTTATTATTCTATCAATAACAGCCTGTGGAAAATCAGATGAATCGTTTATTTCGGAACAAACAGAAAACAGAAATGAGAATAACGATAAAACCGATGCACCTATCTCCGGAAAAAATGGACATTATTTAGTCCTTTACAGTTCACGTACAAATAATACCGAACATGTGGCACAAACGATTCAATCAATACTCGATTGCGATATTTTAGAGGTTGAACCTCAGATTCCCTACGATGATGACTATAATTCTATACTCAATCGAGCACAAAAAGAATTAGAAGAAATCCGCCAAGGCAATTATCCTGCTATCAAAACTTCTGTCGATAATTTTGACAATTATGACATTATATTTATCGGCTATCCGATCTGGTACGGAAGCATGGCAACACCGATGCAGAGTTTTTTGCGCCAACATGCTTCAAAACTTTCCGGAAAACAAATAGCCCTGTTTGCTACAAGCGGCAGCAGCGATATTGCCTCCTCTGTTAACGAAGCACGATCGATCTGTACCGAGTCTATCCTGATCGAGCAGTCATTACTGTTGACCTCTTCAACCCTTCCGCAAATGGAGAGCCGTATTACTGAATGGCTTGACAGAATAGGTGCTGATCGGGAGGAATCGGATATACCGGAGAGTTCTTCTCAAAATATAAACATCAAGATCGGTAACCGCACCATTACCGCAACAATGGAAGACAACGCAGCTGCACAAGATTTTCTTTCCCGTCTGCCATTGGAAGTAACGTTAAATGACTACAATAATACAACCGAAAAAATCTTCTATCCTTCTCCAACCTTGACAACCGAAGGTGTTACTCGCGGTTGTACTCCCATACCCGGCGACATTACTATTTATGTTCCATGGGGAAATGTCGCCATTTTCTGCAAAAATTGGTCACATAGTAATGATCTGATAAAAATAGGACATATAAACGGTAATGATATCGAGGCTTTAAGCATTGATGGAGATATACAAGTAAAAATCGAACAACAATAATATGACTAATTAATATGACTATCGAAAGTTTCAAAGCATATGTAAAAGCACGTAAGGCTCTTAATACAGAGGAGATTCATCACTTCATGGATGATATGAGCAATGAAGCAAGGCGCATCACATTCCGGCTGAATACGGCATATCATGTTCCCGATAAAGTCAGAGAATTACTTTCCGAACTGTTTGGCTATTCTGTTCCGCAGACACTTCGAGTGTTCCCTCCATTTTATACTGATTTCGGAAAGAATATTTCCATAGGTGAGAATGTATTTATCAACGCTTGTTGCCATTTCCAAGACCACGGGGGAATAACAATCGGGGATGGTTGCCAAATCGGACACAACGTAGTGTTTGCTACACTCAATCACGGATTAGCTCCGGAAGACCGTAAAACGACTTATCCTGCACCCATTATACTCGGCAAGAATGTCTGGATAGGTTCTAATGCAACTATTCTTCAAGATGTCAGTATCGGAGATAATGCCATTATCGGAGCAGGAGCGGTTGTGACAAAAAATGTAGAGGCTAATACAATTGTAGGCGGAAGTCCTGCACGATTTATCAAATTGATCGAAAATAAATAACACTAAAATTACAACAAATGAAAACTATATCGAATGCCGAATTCGGGGGCGAACGCCCCTTATTCGAGTCACATGACCTTCGTTTAGAAAATGTGATTATTCATGCCGGAGAATCGGCTATTAAAGAATGCAGCAACATAGAGGCCATAAATTGCAAATTTGAAGGGAATTATCCTTTTTGGCACGTACATGGTTTTATTATCGACCGATGCTTTTTCGATATCGGAGGACGTTCTGCCTTGTGGTATTCCGATCATTTAAAAATGACCAATACTCGGATCGATGCGCCTAAAATGTTTCGTGAGATGCACGATATCGAAATAAACAATGTTGAGATAACAGATGCCGACGAAGTATTTTGGAGGTGCAACAGACTGAATATAAAAAATTTGAAACTACACGGAGGGACTTACCCGTTTATGTTTTGTAACGATATTTATATCGACGGACTGGAAAGTGACAGCAAATATATATTCCAATACGTGAAAAATTTAGAGCTGCACAATGCAAAAATTACTACGAAAGATGCTTTGTGGGAAACGGAAAATGTAACAATTTACGATTCTGAATTAAACGGTGAATATTTAGGTTGGCATTCACGCAACCTGCGTCTTATAAATTGCAAAATTTCTGGCACTCAACCATTATGCTATGCCGAAAATCTCATATTGGAAAACTGCATCATGGCCGATGATTGCGATCTTGCTTTTGAGTACAGCAGTGTAAATGCCACGATCAAGAGTCCTATACATAGTGTAAAAAATCCCCGCACCGGCAGTATAACGGCCGACAGTTACGGTAAAATCATTCTTGACAAGAATATCAAGTCTCCAGCTGATTGTAAATTGAAACTTTGGGATGAAAGAACTTGTTTCTCCGATTAATAAATTCTTTATGTATCGATGAGAACAAGGGTAAATAAAACCGACTATCTTTTATCTCTTATCCGGGAAGGTAAAAAAATGACCCTGAAACAGCAGTTAAAACTAACTGTATACCTCAGTATCCCGGCTATTATGGCACAACTGTCTTCTATTGTCATGCAATACGTAGATGCGTCGATGGTCGGCAGTTTGGGAGCAAATGCATCGGCTTCTATCGGACTGGTATCAACAACGACATGGTTGTTTTGGGGATTGTGTGCAGCAGCTGCAACAGGCTTCTCCGTGCAAGTGGCACATCTTATCGGAGCTGGAAATTTTGCCGGAGCAAGAAAAATTTTACGTCAATCCATTACTGCGACATTGCTATTCGGCTCTTCATTAGCAGCTATCGGAGTTTTCATCAGTGACTTTCTCCCCGGCTGGTTGGGCGGAGACGAGATAATCAGAAAAGATTCATCTGTCTATTTTCTGATTTTTTCTCTCTTTTTACCGGTATTACAAATGAATTTTTTGGCCAGCGGAATGTTACGGTGTAGTGGAAATATGTATATACCGAGCATATTAAATATACTGATGTGTCTGCTTGACATAATATTCAATTTCTTTCTGATATTTCCGAAACGACAGATCGAAATCATGGGTCTAAATATCGACATTTATGGCGCAGGTTTAGGGGTAAAAGGCGCAGCATTGGGAACAGTACTTGCCGAGTTGGTAACTGCCGGAGGGATGATGTGGTATCTCTGTTACCGTTCGCCCATACTGAAATTATCCGGGGAACGAGGATATTTTTTACTCCGGCAAGATACATTACGAAATGCTGTCCGCATATCCTTTCCAATGGGATTTGAACATATAGCTATATGCGGTGCTCAGATTATGACAACAATTATAGTAGCACCACTCGGTATCATAGCCATTGCCGCCAACTCGTTTGCCATCATTGCCGAAAGTCTCTGCTATATGCCCGGATACGGTATTTCCGAGGCAGCAACAACATTAGTCGGGCAAAGTCTTGGTGCAAACCGATTAAAATTGCTTCGTCGCTTTGCAAATATAGCCGTATGGTCGGGAATATCGATTATGGGAATCATGGGTGTATTTATGTATATAGCAGCCCCGCAAATCATCGGCGTAATGACTCCGATAGAAGAAATCAGAACGTTAGGAACTGATATCTTAAGGATAGAGGCTTTTGCCGAGCCTATGTTTGCAGCAGCTATCGTAACCTATGGCATATTTGTCGGAGTGGGCAATACGTTCATTCCCAGCCTGATGAATTTCGGAAGTATTTGGGGTATAAGACTAACACTGGCGGCTTTGCTCGCCCCAACAATGGGATTACGAGGCGTATGGCTGGCTATGTGTATCGAACTCTGCTTTCGCGGAATGATATTTCTTTTCAGATTATGGCAAGGCAAATGGATTTATAAAGTACGACTAAAAATATAAATTATGAAATACAATTTTGATGAAATAATCCCGCGTCGCGGGACAAACTCCTATAAATGGGATACTCCTGAGGAAGAGAATGTACTGCCTATGTGGGTAGCAGATATGGACTTCCGCACAGCTCCGGCAATTATCGAAACTTTGCGACGAAGAGTGGAACACGGAATCTTCGGTTACACCAAAGTACCGCAAAATTATTATGATGCAATAGTCAGTTGGTTCATAAACCGCCATCAATGGGAAATAGATTCTCAATGGATTATCTATACAAGCGGAGTAGTTCCGGCGATCTCGGCTATTATTAAGGCCATGACCATACCCGGTGACAAAATAATCGTCCAAACACCTGTCTATAACTGTTTTTATTCGTCAATCCGGAATAATGGATGCAGAATGATAGCTAACAATCTTATTTATCAAGAAGGACGCTACACAATTGATTTCGATGATCTCGAACTCAAAGCCGCCGATCCAGAAACAAAACTTTTGCTGTTATGCAATCCGCACAATCCGGTCGGACGAGTTTGGACATCAGAAGAATTACAGCGTATCGGTGATATTTGTCTGCAAAACGGAGTATTTATAATCGCAGATGAAATACATTGCGAACTGACATATGAAAATCACAATTATACCCCTTTTGCATCTCTATCCGAAGAATTCCGATTGCATTCTGCAACCTGCATCTCACCCAGCAAAGCTTTTAATCTTGCAGGTTTACAGATTGCCAATATCGTGGCAGCAGACGGTAATATCCGCAGCCGGATAGACCGAGCGATCAACGATAATGAAGTGTGCGACGTCAATCCATTCGGTGTCATTGCCACAATAGCGGCCTATGAGAAAAGCGAAGAATGGCTCGATGCCTTACGAAAATATCTTTGGGAAAATTACTCATATGTTCGTTACTTTTTTAAACGAGATTTACCTCAATATTCTGTGCTTCCGCTTGAAGGTACATATCTGGTCTGGATCGATTGCCGAGCCGCCGGAATCGGATCAGACAACATAACTTCATGTTTGCAGAACAAACAGAAACTAATGGTTAATTCCGGTACATTATACGGTCCAGATGGAGAAGGGTTTATCCGCTTAAATATTGCTTGCCCCAGAAAGCTTCTTATCGATGGTTTGGTAAGACTCGCCAAAGTTCTTGGACATTGATAAAATTAAATGTCCGAAATTAATAATACATTATTATTAAGAGGTGAATAAAAGACATTGTTAATATCTTAATATTTTATTGTTATAACATTAATAAGTTTAACGACAATATAAAATATCCCTGAAAAGATCCCTCAAAATAATCTTGAACAGAATTTAAACGGGCTTTTATATTTACAAGCCAATTACCAAGCAGTTTGTTTTAAAAATTTCTATCTTTGCAACATAAAAATATAAACGTTTCAAAGACGACGAACTTAATTGAGAATTTTATGAATTTAGTTGACCGTTTTCTGCACTATGTAAGTTTCGATACACAATCGGACGAACTGACACACATGACTCCCAGTACTCCGGGACAAATGATTTTTGCACAAGAGCTCGAGAAAGAATTAAGAAAAATAGGTATGACCGAGGTATCGCTCGACGAAAACGGATACTTGATGGCGACCCTTCCTTCCAATACAACCAAAAATATTCCTGTCATCGGATTTATCGCCCATCTCGATACAAGTCCCGATCTTTCAGGGCGGCATGTTACCCCTCGTATCATAAAAAACTATGACGGCAATGACATTCCATTATGCCTTGAGGAAAATATTATCTTACGTACCGAAGACTTTCCGGAAGTAAAAAAGTATATAGGACAAGATCTTATCGTCACAAACGGTAAAACGTTATTAGGCGCTGATGATAAAGCCGGAATTGCCGAGATTATTTCGGCTATGGAGTATCTGATACAACATCCGGAAATCAAACACGGAAAAATACGCGTAGCATTTACTCCAGACGAAGAGATCGGGCAAGGTCCTCATAAATTTGATGTTAAAAAATTTGGAGCAGAATGGGCTTATACTCTCGACGGAGGAGAAATAGGTGAACTGGAATATGAGAACTTTAACGCTGCCATCGCTAAAATTCTGTTTAAAGGGCGCAATGTTCATCCTGGATATGCCAAGCATAAAATGATCAATTCATTACGCATCGCCAATCAATACGCCATTATGTTGCCTCGTTGGGAAACACCAGAACATACCGAAGGATATGAAGGTTTCTATCATCTAATTTCTTGTGAAGGGACTGTCGAGCAAACTACATTGACTTATATTATTCGTGACCACGACCGAGACCGTTTCGAACGCCGCAAAAAGGAATTCGAACATCTGGTTCGCAAAATCAATAAAGAATTTCCTAATTGTGCAAGCCTCGAAATCAAAGACCAATACTACAACATGCGTGAAATGGTAGAGCCGGTTATGCACATTGTCGATTTAGCTTCTCAAGCAATGAAAGAGGTCGGAATCGTACCTATCGTAAAACCGGTACGAGGAGGGACAGACGGAGCTCAACTTTCATTCATGGGACTACCGTGCCCCAATATATTCGCAGGCGGTCATAACTTTCACGGACGATATGAGTTCGTACCTATACAATCCATGGAAAAAGCCCGTGATGTCGTTATACAAATCGCTCGACTGGCTGCAGAAAAATAATTAAGTCCAAGAGTCTGTCTAAGAATGTGTGACCCGTTCAAAACTTAGACAGACCCTTAGAAGTTTTAAATAAACTACTATAAAAGTTGTATCAGTATGCAGCAAGCTACATTCTCGATACAATTTTTTTATCTGTATAATCAATATGTCCGAAAAAACTTTGATTGTTTTGCTTGGTCCTACCGGAGTCGGGAAAACAGATCTCAGCCTCCGAATTGCCGAACAACTTCATTGTCCGATATTATCATGTGATAGCCGACAACTGTATAAAGGTCTGGAAATCGGGACAGCAGCTCCCTCTAAAGAACAGTTGCAACGGGTCAAACATTACTTCGTCGGGACTCTGGAACTGCAAGACTATTATAGCGCCGCATGCTATGAAGAAGATGCTATAAACCTTTTAAATCGTCTTTTCTCCGATCTCGATGTAGTTTTAATGACCGGAGGATCCATGATGTATATCGATGCCGTTTGCAATGGTATAGACGAATTACCTACCGTATCAGACGAAGTGCGGAAACTCATGATCGAACGTTATAAAAATGAAGGATTAGAGAGCTTATGCAATGAGCTAAAACACCTCGATCCTATCCATTATGAACAAGTAGATTTAAAAAACCATAAACGGGTCATTCACGCACTCGAAATTTGTTATATGACCGGAAAACCGTATTCTGAATTACGTACGCATTCGAATAAACAACGTCCATTTCGTATTTTAAAAATAGGATTGACCAGAGATCGGGAAGAATTATACGAACGTATTAACCGAAGAGTAGAGCAAATGATTTCAGAAGGGCTCGAATCCGAAGCCCGGTCAGTTTATCCTCACCGAGAGTTCAATTCATTAAATACAGTTGGTTATAAAGAAATGTTCGCATATATTTCCGGTGAATGGAGTCTTGAAAAAGCTATAGAGAAAATTAAACGAAATACGAGAGTCTATTCTCGAAAACAAATGACTTGGTTCAAGCGAGATCCTCAAATCACATGGTTTTCTCCTGAACAAGAAAGTAAAATCATGTCATTCATCAAAAATCAGATCTTCTGATCGAATAAATAAGAAGGCGCTGTAAGCGCCTTCTTCATAAATTTATTTTCGCATTATCTTATACGATCGGCCGAACGCACCAATTGCTCGTCCTGATTGATTTTCCGATACGCCATATATTCCAAAATAACCGCAACCAAAGGAATAACTAATGCTGCTGCCAATGATGAGGTTGCAGCCAACGATTTACCGTTCACCCACAGATACAAGAAAAATATCGGATAAAAGGCAAGTAGCATTAATCCATTAAACAAACAAAATTTCATTTGCAAGATACGGTTTTTATATAAAAATATAGATATACAGGCCAATAGCCCCATTAATGCAATTAAGATAGCAATAGGCCAAGCCGGCAACACCATTTGTGCAGGATCTGCCATTGTATAAACTCCCATTGCCCAAAATTGCCAATTTCCATCAGCATTGGAATAACCGGCCAACGGCATAAACAGCATAGAAAGTACCAATGCTGCGACTAAAAAAAGATAAAAAGATTGAACACGCTGTATCATAGTTAAAAATATTGATTTTATCATGGAGTTTCTACCACTCCCCTATGCATATAAAATACTATTACAAAATACGACACCATAACGGTCCGTACTCTATTTAGTTCAAAATGAGACCTGGTATTGTCAACACATAATATTTAATTTCTGCAAAACGACTCGTATTTTTTCATACGTAGTAATACGGGTGGGAACAAGGGGTAACCGCAACCGATTACGAATATATCCCATAGAACTTAAAATACTTTTTACTCCGGCCGGATTTCCATCGACAAAAAGCAACTCAAACAATTCGGTAAATTTATGATGTATCAACAACGCATTTGCATAATCTCCTTCCAAAGCCAAACGCACCATACGACTAAATTCCCTCGGAAATGCATTCCCTATTACCGATATTACCCCGACAGCACCCAACGTTATCAAAGGAAAAGTAATACCGTCGTCTCCGGATATTACCATAAAATCTTTCGGCTTGTTTTTGATTATATCATCCATCTGCGTTATATTTCCGGATGCCTCCTTGATCGCCACGATATTATCAAATTCACGGGCCAAACGCAGAGTAGTCTCTGCTGTCATATTCACACCGGTACGACCGGGCACATTATAAAGAATAACGGGAAGTTTAGTTGCCGAAGCAATCGCTTTATAATGCTGATAGATACCCTCTTGAGAAGGTTTATTATAATAAGGTACGACAGACAGTATGGCATCTACACCCTGAAAAGACTCTGTCTTCAAACGTTCCACTATTCCTCTCGTATTGTTTCCACCTAACCCTAAAACTATAGGTACCCGTTCTTTTACCCTCTCGATAACAAAAGAAAGTACTTCATTTTTTTCTTGTTCGGTCAAAGTTGGTGTTTCAGCTGTAGTCCCTAATACTACTAAATAATCTATACCGTTTTGTATCTGATATTCTATTAATTTGGAAAGAGCGTCAAAATCGATCGATTCGTCATCCTTGAATGGCGTGATCAAAGCTACCCCCATTCCTTTTAAATTTATTTGTGCCATATATATTCTTGTTCAAAAAATATTATTTTGAGGGCTCAAAGTTATAAATTATTATCTTTTATATCAATACTACGCCAATAAAAGAGTATTTTTTCCAGCAAATCCCGTGCAGTTATATCCTCCGACGTACGAATCATAAAATCATACGGGTTCAATGAGACTTTTTGCAATCCGATTTTCATACGGGCCATCGATATACTCATCAAATATAAAAACGGCAACCGCTCGACAAGGCTCAAATCGCATAACACTCCGGTATTAAACCCGATAAACTTTCTGACAGCATTTTTATCGGGTAACCGTTTACCGAATCTCAAATTTTCCGGAGTCAATTCTAAAATATCCATTTCAGGATAAGCAGATACATCAAGGGCATTCCCATTTCCCAACACAACCAACGAAAGCTTTATCGATTCTTTCGACAAATCTTTAACAATAGGAAGAATCGAATCGAGACTTTCCCGTTCTATCAATAGCGTCAAAATTTCGGTCTTTCGATAATCGACAAATCGCTTTTTCCTTTTTTCTTGAGAACGAGCAAACTGCCGGGCGATCTCTTTTTTTATCCAGTATGTCCACATATCATCCGATTTTAAATTACTACCCGGGTTATTGTATCATCTGCAGAAAATCTTCTTCAGAAATAATTTTTATTCCCAATTTCCGAGCTTTCTCTAGTTTAGCCGGTCCCATATTCTCTCCGGCCAAAAGATATGTTGTTTTAGCAGACACCGAACCTGTATTTTTCCCGCCGTGCTGTTCTATCATCTGCCTATACTCATCTCGAGAATGGTGTGTAAATGTTCCGCTGATTACAATCGTAGCTCCATCGAGTTTATCGGTAAAACCAGAAAGGCGATCTTCAGAAATTCTCATTTGAACCCCAGCTTCTTTCAAACGTTTTATCAAATTCCGGTTCTGCTCATTCTCAAAATAAGCCCGTACACTTTGAGCTATACGAGGACCGATTTCATCGACATCGACCAAATCGTCTAAAGTTGCTGCCTCCAAAGCTTCTATCGAAACAAAAGAGTTCGCCAACTTCTTTGCGACAGTCTCTCCTACAAAACGAATTCCCAATGCGAACAAAACCCGTTCAAAAGGTACTTGTAAAGATCTATCGACAGCCTCTATAATGTTACGTGCCGACTTTTCTCCCAATCTTTCTAAAGAAGCGATCTCCGACTCATTCAAACTATATAAATCCGCAACTGTCCGCACCATTCCCAATCGGTAAAACAGATCTATCGTTTCAGGTCCCAAGCCGTCTATGTCCATAGCACGACGACTGATATAATGTTCTATCCGTCCCTTTATCTGAGGGGGGCATCCCATCTCGTTCGGACAATAATGCGCAGCTTCACCCTCATAACGAACCAAAGGCGTTCCGCATTCAGGACACTGTTTTATGAAAGTCACCTTCTCTCCTATCAATAACCCTCTCGCATCAAAATCCACCCCTGTAATTTTCGGAATAATCTCTCCTCCTTTCTCTACAAATACCATGTCTCCGATATGCAAATCAAGGGATTGTATAATATCGTCATTATGTAACGAAGCCCTTTTTACGACAGTTCCCGATAATTGAACCGGATCAAGATTAGCAACCGGGGTAACCGTTCCGGTACGTCCCACTTGATAAGAGACAGAATTCAATCGGGTAAGTGCCTGTTCCGCTTGAAATTTATATGCCATCGCCCAACGAGGAGATTTTGCGGTATATCCCAAATTCTTTTGCTGTCTTAAAGAAGCTACTTTAAAAACAATACCGTCAGTTGCAACAGGCAGATTTTTTCTGTTTACATCCCAATAATCGATAAATGCTTTCATTTCTTCTAAAGAATGGCACACCTGCATGGCATCTGAAATCTTAAATCCCCAAGAACGTGCTATCTGCAAGTTTTCATAATGGTCATCAGACGGCAGATCTTCGCCTAAAAGATAATATAAGTAAGCATCTAAATTACGGGATGCTACAATCGCAGAGTTCTGCAGTTTCAATGTACCGGATGCGGCATTTCGAGGATTGGCAAAAAGAGTTTCCTCTTCTCTTTCTCTCTCTGCATTCAATTGTTCAAAAACCGTCCAAGGCATTAAAATTTCACCTCGTATCTCAAATTCATCTGGATATCCAGTTCCCCTTAATTGCAAAGGAATACTACGAATCGTCTTCACATTCTCCGTGACATCATCTCCTTGTACACCGTCGCCTCTCGTTACAGCCCTAAGCAATTTCCCATGTCGATATGTAAGCGATATAGACGTGCCGTCATATTTCAATTCTCCTACAATACGAAAATCTTCATTAAGTCCCGAACGCACCCGGTCATAAAACGACGCCACTTCATCGATCGTATAAGTGTTTCCCAAAGAAAGCATAGGATATTTATGCTTCACCTGAGTGAAAGCCTTATTAATATCATTGCCTACCCGTTGTGTCGGAGAGTTAGGATCGCTATATTGAGGATATTCTTTTTCTAATTGTTGCAGTTCTTCCATCATCCGGTCAAATTCCCGGTCTGATATAACAGGAGCATTCAATACATAATAATTATAATTATGTTCATTCAGTTCCTGTCGCAAATGTTCTATTTTCTCTTTTATTTCATTCATCGATTATGCCTGTTACGGTATGCAAATATAGGAAATTTTAAAATGATTCACACGGGCAATTAAGCGAACTTTATAGCCTATATGCAAAAAATAAACAAAATAAAAGGGTTGCATAATCATCCGTAAAGTCCTATTTTTGCAGCCAAATTAAGGAAGTATGCACATCGACATCATCACCGTTTTACCGGAATTATTGGAAGGACCGTTAAATCACTCCATACTAAAACGTGCTCAGGATAAAAAGCTGGCAGAGATAGTGGTACATAATCTCCGGGATTATTCTACTAACAAACATCGACGCGTAGATGATTATCCTTTCGGTGGTTCAGCCGGAATGGTGATGCAAGTCGAACCGATAGATCGAATTATTTCTAAACTGAAATCGGAAAGAAATTATGACGAAATCATTTATACTTCTCCCGATGGCGAAACATTCAATCAACCGATGGCAAACTCTTTATCGTTATGCCAAAATTTAATTATCTTGTGCGGACATTATAAAGGTATCGACTACCGCATTCGAGAACATCTGATTACCAAAGAAATATCAATAGGAGATTATGTCCTTACCGGCGGAGAATTAGCGGCTGCCATAATATCGGATGCCATAATACGGCTTATACCCGGCGCAATCGGAGACGAACAATCGGCTTTATCGGATTCTTTCCAAGACAATTTATTAGCACCGCCCGTATATACACGACCGGCTGAATATAAAGGGTGGAAAGTTCCCGAAATACTCCTATCGGGGCATCAGAGAAAAATCGAAGAATGGCAACATGAACAATCTATTGAACGTACCCGTCGCCTTCGTCCGGATTTACTCGATGATTAGAATTACCGTTCTTTTATATCCGTAAAAACCGATGTTGATGCTGCTCGATACATAATACACGCTGCCGGAAAACTCTCGGTAATCGTACGGGCTTCCAGCAATCGTTCAAAGATCGCTTTTTTATTTTCCCCTATTACCGGAACGAGTAATGGTGTACTATTCAATATGACAGACCCGGTCAACGTTATACGCAACTGTTTCGATTCTGGATGTACCGCTACAGCATACGATCTCGTATCATTCAATAAAAAATTACAAGATGAAAATATCGAAGCTGTGTGTCCGTCAAGACCGATTCCTAATATAATTGCGTCAAAATAAGGGAGTCCGTTTTTCTTAGGGAGTTGCTGATTTATAAGCTCCGAATAACGATTTGCCTCCATAGACGGGTCTTTTTCTCCGAAAATACGGTAAATATGCGTCCGAGGGATTCCTATCGGTCTGAATAATTGTTGATCGGCATGTTTAAAATTACTTTCATCATCTTCAGGAGACACGCATCGTTCATCCACCCAATAAAAACGGATTCGATTCCAATCTATCTGCTGTTTATATTCCTCTTGCCAAAGAGCAAAAATCCGTTGTGCAGTACTACCCCCTGACAGCGCCAGATTAAAAGGGACAAGACCTGGTTTCGATTGCATGATCTTTATCAGTTTATCTGTCATCCTCCTCAAAGCATCTTCGGGAGATTTAGCATAATAAATTTCCATATAGCATTTATTTTATCACATCATTTCATTACAACAATTGCATTTTTTATCATGAGGCATTAAACGATCTATTTCTTCAGGATCACTTCCAGAAGCATAAAAAGCGAGGCCATCCTTTCTTCTCTTAACCCAATTTTTTATAATCGGATCTATAAAATTCCAACTTGCTTCCTGTGCATCTGCCCGGGAATAAAGTGTTGAATCCCCCAACATAACATCCAATAACAAGCGTTCGTAAGCATCCGGTAGCTTTTTATCGGACAATGAACTATATAAAAAGTCCATACTCACCTGACGAACTTCAAATCCCGAACCGGGAATTTTAAGTCCGAAGCGCAAAGCTATACTCTCATTAGGTTGCACACGAATAATCAACTGATTGCAAGAACTTCCAGAACACTGCCCTACAAATAATTGCTGTGGAGTCGATTTGAAATGAATGATAATTTCTGTTTTTTTCTCAGACAACCGCTTTCCCGTATAAATATAAAACGGAGTCCCTGCCCAACGCCAGTTATCCAATTCGATTTTCATAGCCACATATGTTTCTCTGACCGAATCGCCACTTACGTTTTTTTCATCTCTATAACCCTGTACACTCTCCCCGGCTATCGTTCCCGCTGTATATTGTCCGCGCACAATTTGCTCTTGCATTTCTTCAGGAGTATAATGATGCAAGGACTTGAATACTTTAGCTATCTCGTCTCTTATAGACTCCGGATCGAATGCCACAGGAGGTTCCATTGCAATAAAAGCCATTAATTGCAACAGATGATTTTGCACCATGTCTCGCAAAGCTCCCGATGATTCATAATAGCCTCCTCTATTCCCTATTCCCAATGTTTCGGAAGAAACAATCTCCACATGATCTATATAATTCCTGTTCCATAAAGGTTCGAATATGCCATTCGAAAACCGGAGTACAAGAATATTCTGAACAGTCTCTTTTCCTAAATAATGATCAATTCGGTAAATATCATGCTCATCGAATATCGACTCCAATAACCGAGTAAGATGTTTAGCCGATTCCACATTAATCCCGAACGGTTTTTCAACAACAATCCGACGAAATCCATCAGATGCATAAGCCAAACCGCATTTTTGCAATCCAAGGGGTATTACCTCATACATTTCCGGAGGTGTTGCCATATAAAAAACGATACTATCGGGTAAAGAATAAAGCTTTTGCAGCTCCTCTACTCGATTTTTCAATAGTTCATATTCATCTGTATTTTGCGTATCAAAACCCATATAATAAACACGTTTCAGGAAAAAACTCAAGCGAGCGTCTTTAGCCGAAAGTTCTTTTTGTGAAGTCAATATACCGTCACGCTGTTTTTTTCGGAATTCATCATCTGTCAATACCGTACGTGCCGCACCCAAAATGACGAAATTTTCAGGCAATAAATTACGGACATACAATTCATATAACGCCGGAATCAATTTTCGAGTAGTCAAATCACCCGAAGCTCCAAAAATCAGCAACATTTGAGCATCTGCTTTTTCCATAATTCCAAACCTTTATTCTTATCTTATTATTAAAAATTTTTCCAATCGGCATGAAAAAATACCCCAGAATCTGCATCCGTCCGTTCATAGGTATGTGCTCCGAAAAAGTCTCGTTGTGCTTGTATTAAGTTAGCTGTCGAATTTTCAGTACGTAAACCATCAAAATAAGTAAGTCCGGCTGTCATACACGGTAAAGGAATTCCCGAAAACAATCCCCGAGATATCAGAGTTCTCCACCCATTTTGCAAAGAAATAACCGTATTTTTAAAATAACCATCGAACAAAAGATTGCCGAGAAACGGATCTTTCTTATACGCAGAAACGATCTTTCCCAAAAATGCAGATCGGATTATGCAACCGTTTTGCCAAATATATGCAATAGATGCACAATCTAAATGCCATCCATAATGAGACGAGGCCCGCTGTAATAAAGAAAAGCCTTGTGCATAGGAAATCATTTTGGAAACATATAATGCATCCCGTGCCATATCAACGGAAAAGCCCGTATCATGCCATTTTTCCGTTATATCATCCGGATAGCAGGATGCCGCTTCTCGTCGAATTTCGGGTAAAGCAGAAAGCATCCGTGCATATACGGCTTCCGTAATCAACGTCAAAGGCTCTCCCTCATTCAACGCCACTTCAACACACCAGCGTCCCGTACCTTTTTGCCGGGCAACATCTCTTATCTTGTCAACCAGATACTCTCCGGATTTTTCTTTATAACGTAATATCGATGCCGTTATCTCGATCAGATAACTATTTAAATCTCCATGATTCCATAATTCGAACAAGCGAGATATTTCATCGTTGCCTAAACCCAACGCTTGTTTCAATATCGCATACATTTCGGCGATGAGTTGCATATCTCCATACTCAATTCCATTGTGAACCATTTTAACAAAATGTCCGGAACCACCCGGCCCGATCCACCGACAACAAGGTGAGCCGTCTTCTAATTTTGCAGCGATCGACTGCAGCATGTCCTTTATAAACGGCCAAGCCTCTACCGATCCGCCCGGCATTATAGAAGGACCGTTTAAAGCTCCTTCAGCTCCTCCGGAAATACCGCATCCGACAAACCAGATACCCCGACTTTCCATAAAACGGACCCTTCTGTCCGTATCTCTGAAATCGGAATTTCCCCCGTCTATTACAATGTCTCCCAAAGACAAATGCGGCAAAAGCTGATCTACCAACTCATCTACCGGATCACCGGCAGTTACCATCAATACTATTTTTCGAGGACGAGATACTTTATCGACCAACTCTCCTATCGTAGCGGCCGGTATGAAGTTTTTATTTTTTCCATTCTCTTCCATAAAACGAGATACGACATCTTGTCCCTCTCCTTCCTTCCGGTTATATACAGCCACAACATAACCGTTACGTTCAAAATTAAGAGCCAAATTCGCCCCCATTACGCCTAAACCGATCAGTCCCAAGTCTCCAACTTTCATAATTCATTTTTTTGATATGTATGTCAATTTCCAATTAACCTTCTATAAATAACCCCAAATACTCACAGTTTGTTCATAGAGAAAAATCCAGATAAAATATTTTCTCCCATATTATTTCTTTTAAAGAATTATACTTATATTTGAAGAAATAAACATATCTAAGTATTATCTATCTGTTATTCATTCTAAAACACATAAAGATAATAATCAACTTTTGATATTATTTGTTATAACTCAATATATTCATTCGGGAGAATTATGATTTTAGACACAGGAAACATTCTTTTAATAGGATCTATTTTACTATTTATCAGTGTTATTGCCGGTAAAGCCGGTTACAAATTCGGAGTCCCGGCATTGCTCCTGTTTTTAGGAGTAGGAATGATTTTCGGCAGTGACGGGTTAGGAATACAATTTCACAATCCGCATGAAGCTCAATTTATCGGAGTAATAGCATTAAGTATCATACTCTTTTCCGGAGGTATGGACACCAAATTCACAGAAATCAAACCGATAGCAGGTTCGGGTGTAATTTTAGCAACAATAGGTGTATTAATCACCACAATCATTACAGGAGGTTTTATTTATTACATCTCCGGATACATACCGAATTGTCCGAATCTGACCCTAATGGAATCAATGCTGCTTGCTGCCGTTATGTCTTCCACGGACTCAGCTTCGGTCTTTTCTATTTTACGCTCCAAAGGATTAGGACTCAAACAAAGATTACGACCGGTATTAGAATTAGAGAGCGGAAGTAATGACCCTATGGCATACATGCTCACAATTCTTTTAATACAAATTATACAGATCGGAGAATTCAATGCATGGCAATCGATCGGGATGTTACTCATTCAACTAAGTGTAGGAGCATTGTCCGGATATATTCTGGGACAAGTAACGGTTTGGGTTATGAACCGTATAAATATAGACAACCAATCTTTATATCCAGTATTACTATTAGCTTTCTCGTTCTTTATATTCTCTTTTACAGACCTGCTGAAAGGAAACGGTTATCTTGCCGTATATATTGCCGGACTGGTCGTAGGGAATAAAAAAATGGTACACAAACGGAGTACAGCGACTTTTTTCGACGGCTTTTCATGGTTGTTTCAAATCGTCATGTTCCTCACATTAGGGTTATTGGTCAATCCTTCCGAATTATTACCCGTTATCGGTATCGGTCTATTGATCGGTATTTTTATGATCATATTTGCTCGCCCCATCACTGTTTTTCTGTGCTTGTTACCATTCAAAAATTTTACCACTAAAGCACGCGTATATATATCATGGGTAGGACTTAGAGGAGCTGTACCTATAATTTTTGCCACTTATCCGTTAATCGCAGGCATCGAAAATTCAAAATTCATATTCAATATCGTCTTTTTCATCACGATCATTTCCTTACTGGTACAAGGCACTACTGTGAGCGCTATGGCCAGATGGTTAAAGTTGGACTCTGAAGACGAAACGAAAAAAGAGTTCGACGTATCATTACCGGATGAAATAAAATCATCTATGTCGGAAATACAAATTACCGAAACCGCTCTTGCAAACGGTAATAAATTGATGAATCTGACACTGCCGGACAATACTCTCGCCGTAATGGTGAAACGGAACAACAAATATTTTGTTCCTAAAGGGCACACAACGATTAATCCGGGAGACAAACTTCTTGTAATCAGCGATAACGAAGAAGAGTTGAAAAAGGCTTATGAAAGTTTAGGCATCGAACGATATTCTATGGAAAAAAATTAAAGGAAGTCGTTAGAGCCTGTCTCCTAAATTTTTCTATAAATAAATTCAGTATTTGAGAAACATATCCCGAGAGATATGAAAATCCTCGGGATATAGATTCGACAAAAAACAGATATTTGATTTCTCTTTACAAATCAGTCTTTGATAAAACAAGACAACGGACGACGCAAAGAGTGTGCCGCAGGTAAAGCATAACCAACTCTCAACAATATTACCGGATACCCTGAAAGAAATAAGTTTTGTCTCAACGTGACCGATAATTCTGCTATTTCACAAGGCTGATTCATAAAGGCACATGCAATACCGCATTGTGTAGCTTTTAACAAAAAACGTTGTAAAACACGCCCCAACATAATCCAATTGATAATATCATTTTCAGACACAGTAAATAAAGCAAAATGAGATGAAGATTCTATTTTTTTTGAGTCACTACGATTCTGAATCAACGGATTCAAACAAATTTCCATAACCAATTCCGAAACAAAACGAGGCAAATCAGGTGCTCCAAAAACAGAATAACTCAAACCATCTTTAGTTTCCATAGCATGTTTATAATTATATCTCATCCACTTTTTCAACTCATTTTTAAACGCCTTATCCCGTAATTGTATAGTATTCCCGTTTACAATATAGTTTTTCAGCAAATCAAACGAATCCGACCGATTCGGGAACAAATGTACTTTTACACAATCTGTCCAAGATACCGACTCCAACACCCCAATTATATCTGACGAAATTTTTTCTCCTGAATATATTTTTCGATTGGTCTGCCGTACAGAAATCTGATCAAACATCTCTAAAACTGAATCATTTTTTTCTTTCGCACATGTCAGAATTGCAAAAACTTCCCCATCTTTCCGAATATCAAATGTCACGTTATATCCCCGCTTTTGAGCAGCCCAAAAAAAATTCTCAACAGCACAACCTAACGATACAAAAAGCTCCCGATTATCAGGATCGACTATCGGTAAACATTTGCTTATATCCGGATATATACGTATATAATTCTCATCAATTCCGAATAACCAAGGCTGAGTATTATGCCCCGAAGGAGCTTTTACAGTTTGTTCTATTATAAACAAAGCATCTTTTCTATTCATAATCCTAAATTTTAATTTCACAATTTTGAAATCCAAAGGGAGATAAGCTCATCTATTCCTTCCTGTAATTGTTCCCATCCCTCATCTGTCTGAAGAGAAATACCATTATAGAAGTCACAATTTTCCTCAAGTAAAGCAAGATAACTGATCGACGCACTCAACAATGTCGCAATAACGGCAACTTCTCTACAAGGATGACCGGACAACCGGGACACAGCCTCTATAAGCCATACACCTTTGTCTTCTCTCTGTCTCCTCAAATCTTTGATAAATTTATTACCGGACATCAACTCCCATCGATATAACCGACGTAATGTATAATTTCCCCTAAGAACAGCAATCTGACAATGAAACATCTCTTTTATAAAATTCTCCAATCCCTCCCTATCCGGTAAATTCGACTTAAAATTTATCCAAAAATCATACTGTTCGATATAAGCCGCCACAAGTCCGTCTAATGACCCGAAATATCTGTATATAAGCATCTTCGATACTCCGGCTTTGGATGCTACGGCATTTATACCTAATTTCTCGAAACCGGATTCCTCAATCAATTCCTGTATAGCTGACAATAAACGTTGCTCTGTCGCTTTTCTGTTTCTTAAAAGTTCTCTCTCCATATAGTTTAATATAACATTCAGAAACAAATATATGTTACCTATCGGTAACATACAAGTGAATATATAAATAAACCAAGATCAAAAAAATTTTATCCCCATCAAATGCAAATAGTATAAATATATTAAATTACACATATATTATAATTATTATAGATATACCATTTCACATAAAAACCCCATATTATTAACAATGTCAAAGACGAATTTAACATAGCAATTTTTTTAGCAAAAAGAAAAAATAAGATTTCACAAAGCTATACGATGAAAATTTTATGTACATTTAGGTGCTTAATCTTATGTACGGATGCACAAACATGCACGAAGAAGATCTTTGGAATCCTCGTCGTGTGTATGTTTGTGTACCGTTAATTAAGATTAAGCAATTGATTAACCGACGAGGATTCCTTTTTGTTCACGATAAATTCAAAATAAATGGAAACCTTTAATTTCGAACATGAGTTACTCTGCATTCAAGAAAAACTTTTAAATTTTGCCATAGCTTTAACGCATAACCCGACATACGCATGGGACTTAGTACAAGAAACAAATGTTAAAATATTGGAGAACCGTAATAAATTCGAAAGCCATTACTATCCGATTAAAATAGGTTATACTTTTATTAAGAATCTTTTTATTTCAGACAGAAGAAAGATAAAACAACTTCAGGAAAAAGCCATAATTCTCGATCCTCAAGACCAATATAAAATCGAAGGAGGCGAACCTGTTCAAATAAATTATGATTACAACTACATTCTGGAAGTTTTGAATCTTTTAGACAACCAAAGTAGAAAAATAATAAAACTTCTTATTGAAGGAAAACGATATGCCGAAATATCAGAAATTCTAAATATCCCAGAAGGTACGGTAAAAAGTCAAATACATCGTATCCGGGAACAACTTAAACAGTCGTTAGCTGAACTGTTAGAAACAGATACAAAAGAATAAAGAAATTTACAAATTAACAGGAAATAAATTAGGAGAAGATATTTAACCCTAAACTGAATTCAAATATTTTTATATATAAACTCATCAGTATTTGTTGTATTATATAAATATTTGATTACTTCTTTTTCAAATCCAATTAAATACTCTCATACATTACTTATTAAAATGAATAACAAAAAAATTGAGATAAAAGGTATTAATTACCAACGTAAGCAATTTTGAGATGCTTCAATACTTGGTATTCTATATAAACAGAAAATAAATTCATCTCCTATTTTGACTCCTAAAAACAAAAAGCGCTTATAATTTATTGATTATAAGCGCTTTAAAAAAACAAAGTGGAGCATACAGGACTCGAACCTGCCACCTTTTGACTGCCAGTCAAACGCTCTAGCCAGATGAGCTAATGCCCCCTTTTCTTGGTGCAAAGATAGAATCATTTTCGAATAATCACAATATATCACGAAGTTTTTCTATTTTTGCAATATATAAAAACGGGCAATACAGAGTTATTCAAATTTTATGGAAATCTCTTTTGACAGCTCATTCATAGTTAATAAGTTGCATTTCAAATTCTAAAAAATCGAATTTGTTCTACCTCGATCGAAACTAATTATAAATAAAAACAATGATCATAATCAATACAACATACCACGCATCTGACAATATAAAAGAAATATTCATCAACTGGATAAAGGAAATATATATTCCGACAGCTTTACAACATGAAGAATTAAGCGAACCTCAGCTTTGTCGTATAATAACAGGAAACGAAAATGAAGGAGAAAATTTCTCACTCCAATTTCACGTAAAAGATACGGCTTCTTTGTCTCGCTGGTATAACGAGACCGGAGATGATCTAGCACATGCTTTGACCGAAAAATTCAAAGATCAAGTCGTAGGGTTTACTACTCTTCTCGAAATTATCGAATAATATGCCGAAGGAAAGAATTATTATCGGTATTGATCCCGGAACTACAGTCATGGGATACGGAATACTAAAAATAAACGGTAATAAGCCGGAACTTATTACCTTAGGTATCTTGCAGCTTAATAAATTCGATAATCATTATATGAAATTACGTAGGATATTCGAAAGGGTGTTAGGACTGATAGACCAATATCATCCGGATGAGATGGCTATCGAATCGCCTTTTTTCGGAAAGAACGTCCAATCTATGTTAAAGCTCGGAAGAGCACAAGGTGTAGCGATGTCAGCGGCATTATACCGAGATATTCCTATTACAGAATATGCACCTCTGAAAATAAAAATGTCTATCACCGGAAACGGTAACGCCTCTAAAGAACAAGTCGCAGATATGCTAAAACGAATGTTACATATTCCGGAAGAAAACATGCTGCCGCAATTAGATGCCACAGACGGGTTAGCTGCCGCTTTATGTCATTTTTTCCAAACAAATCGCCCGCAAACGGAAAAAACTTATACAAGCTGGAAAGATTACATTGCAAAAAATCCCTCAAAAATTAAGAAATAAATATTTCTCCGGCACTTTCCTATTTTTTTATAACTTTGCTTTCGCTTAAAAGAATAAAACGTAAGAGAGCAAAAGATCACAAATTCAGAAAAATATGACGATACAAGATGCGCTAAAGCAACGAATATTGATTCTCGATGGTGCAATGGGTACTATGATTCAACGTTATAACCTGTCTGAAAGCGACTATCGAGGAAGACTTTTTACTAACCATCCCGAAGAGCTTAAAGGCAATAATGATATTTTATGTCTCACTCAACCCCAAATCATCAGCGAAATACACGAAGCTTATCTACAAGCCGGATCGGATATCATCGAAACAAATACATTTAATGCAACATCCGTGTCGATGAGCGATTACGGCATGCAGAATCATATACGGGAAATAAATATAAAAGCAGCGCAATTAGCACGCAAAGCAGCCGATAAATACACAACAGAAGATAAACCTCGTTTTGTTGCCGGATCTATCGGACCGACAAACAAAACCACATCGATGTCTCCGGACGTAAACAATCCTGCATTCAGATCTTTGAGCTACGATAATCTGGTATTTTCTTACCTGGAACAGATAAAAGCTTTGCTCTCCGGCGGCGTAGATGCTCTATTGGTCGAAACCGTATTCGACACGTTAAATGCAAAAGCAGCTTTATTTGCCGCCACTGCGGCAATGGAAGAAACCGGAATTCACGTTCCGATCATGGTTTCTGCCACAGTCTCCGATTCCGGAGGTCGAACATTATCGGGACAAACATTAGAAGCTTTTCTCGCATCGATACAACACGCCCCAATTCTTACATTAGGATTGAACTGTTCCTTTGGAGCTCGAGACATGAAACCTTTCTTGAAACAGTTATCTGAAATCGCACCGTATTATATCAGTGCTTATCCCAATGCCGGACTGCCGAACCGTTTCGGAGAATATGACGAAACTCCCGAAGCCATGGCAAATCAAATGAGAGAATTCGTTGAAGAAAGACTGGTCAACATCATAGGGGGATGTTGCGGCACTACTCCTGCACATATAAAACTATATAATGAGTTAATCGACGGGAAACAGCCTCATATTCCCATTGATAAACCGAATGTATTATGGCTTTCCGGATTAGAACGTCTCGAAATAAAGCCGGAAAACAATTTCATTAATGTAGGAGAGAGATGCAATGTTGCCGGCTCTCGTAAATTTCTCCGCCTCATTTCGGAAAAAAATTATGAAGAAGCTTTGGGCATCGCCCGAAAACAAGTAGAAGACGGTGCTCAAATCATCGATATAAACATGGATGATGCCATGCTCGACGCAAAATCGGAAATGATCACATTTCTAAACCTGATTGCTTCCGAGCCGGAAATATCGAAAGTTCCTATTATGATCGATTCATCCAAATGGGAAGTAATAGAGTCAGGGCTAAAATGCGTGCAGGGTAAATCTATTGTCAATTCGATCAGCCTGAAAGAGGGCGAAACCATATTTCTCGAGCATGCCCGTATGATTAAGAAACTGGGAGCTGCAATGGTCGTCATGGCATTCGATGAGAATGGACAGGCAGACAGCTTCGACCGCAAGATAGAAATATGTGAACGGGCATACAAACTATTGACCCAAAAAGCAGGTATAGATCCAAACGATATTATTTTCGATCCGAATGTATTGGCTGTAGCAACAGGTATAGACGAACACTTGAATTACGGTATCGATTTCATCAAAGCTACGGCATGGATCAAGAAGAATCTACCCGGAGCAAAAGTAAGCGGAGGAATCAGCAATCTCTCTTTTTCTTTCCGAGGGAACAACTACATACGAGAAGCAATGCATGCAGCATTTCTTTTTCATGCTGTTAAAGCCGGAATGGATATGGGAATCGTCAATCCCGGAACTTCCGTCACATATACAGACATACCGAAAGAGGTTCTTTCGGTCATCGAGGATGTAATACTGAACCGGAAACCGGACGCTACTGAAAAACTGATAATTCTCGCCGAAGAATTAAAAAATCGGCAAAACGGCAAGACCGTAGAAAAAAAAGATATAAGAGACGAAATGACCTTAGACGAGAGATTGGAATATGCATTAATCAAAGGTATATCCGAAAATCTGGAAACCGATTTGTCCGAAGCCATGCGAATATATGGCAAGGCCGTAAAAGTCATAGACGGTCCGCTTATGAAAGGAATGAACACGGTAGGAGAACTATTTGGTGCCGGGAAAATGTTTTTACCGCAAGTCGTAAAAACAGCTCGTACAATGAAACAAGCGGTAGCCATTCTTAAACCGTTTATCGAAGCTGATAAAGCAGACAAAAGTTCTCCGGAAAAAGCCGGCAAGTTCTTACTGGCAACAGTTAAAGGTGATGTTCATGACATCGGGAAAAATATCGTAGGAGTCGTTTTGGCGTGCAACAACTATGAAGTTATCGATTTAGGGGTTATGGTTCCTACCGAAAAAATCATAAAAACCGCCATCGAAGAAAAAGTGGACATCGTCTGCTTAAGCGGGCTTATTACTCCATCTCTCGAAGAGATGTGTCACGTAGCTGAAGAAATGGAGAAAGCAGGGATGACAATTCCTCTCATGATCGGTGGAGCAACGACTTCAAAAATACATACTGCCGTAAAAATAGCCCCTCATTACAGCGGTCCGGTGATTCACGTGAAAGACGCTTCTCAAAATCCTCTGATCGCAGCACAACTGGCAAACAGCGAAACCCGAAAAATTTTCTTGGAACAACTAAAAAAGGAACAAGAAAAACTCAGAGAATCTATTCAAGAAAAAATACTTCTCACTCCGTTAAGCAACGCGAGAAATCATAAAATCAAAATAGAGTGGGAAAAATATAATCCGGTAAAGCCGTTATTGACCGGACAGGTTCAAGAACTGCATTTTTCAATTAAAGAAATTCGCCCTTACATCAATTGGATATTCTTTTTCAATGCATGGAAATTAGGAGGGAAATTCGCATCTATCGCATTCATAAACGGATGTGACCACTGCAAGGCATCTTGGCTTACCCAATTTCCGGAGCAAGAAAGAGCAAAGGCTGCCGAAGCGATGCAATTATATAAAGAGGCTTCCCGAATGCTCGACAAACTGATCGAAGACCAAACTGAAACGGATATTTTGGTCGGAATATTCGAGGCAAATTCTCAAAATGAGTCTATATATATTCAGAAAGAAGGCGTATCGCACATCATACCTTGCTTGCGACAGCAAGTACAAAAAAAAGGAAGCGAAGCCTGCTATTATTCGCTTTCAGATTTCATCATGCCAGCAGACACCCAAAAGACAGATTACATTGGAGTCTTTACAGTAACGGCAGGAAAAGAAATCGAGAACCGGATCGAATACTACAAACAGCAAGATGATAATTATAATGCCCTTTTACTGCAATCTCTCTCTGACCGCATCGCCGAAGCTGCAACCGAGCTTCTACATTATCGGGTGCGAAAAGAGATATGGGGATATTCACCGAATGAGACCGCAACGGTAGAAAACTTGCTGAAAGAACATTATCAAGGAATTCGTCCGGCAATCGGCTATCCATCTCTTCCCGACCAATCGCTTGCTTTCGACATCGACAAACTGCTCGGATTCGACCAAATCGATGTTTCATTAACCGAAAACGGTGCGATGAAGCCAAACTCTACGGTCTCAGGAATTATGATAGCTCATCCGCAATCTGCTTATTTCCATATCGGACAAATCGATATGGAACAACGGGCTGAATATTGTAAAAAAAGAAATTTTTCGATAGAAGATTCTTATAAATGGCTTTCTGTATAAAAAAATGTACATAGAAAATAAAGTATCCGACTCTGAATCGAAACAGTATCATTTCCCCGATATTTATTTTCAAGATATAACGGAGATACATAATAATAAAGAATTTTCCGTTAAAAGGAAATATACCGGCTTATATACCGTCTTTATCAATATAATCGAAGAAAAGACGCAAAATTGTCGCATCAGCTTCTCCGGTGTATTTCCAAGAATGACCTATATTTGTAAAAATCATGATTTTTCGGATACAGAAATATATCATCTCAACAAATTCCGCATTCATTGTAACCGGATAAGACAAAATCGGGATATTCCTTCATACGAGGATTATTTACATGACCTGAAAAGCTTGTCCGATTTCATTGCAAAAATATACGAGAGACCGATTCCCGAAAACTTAAAAGAATGTCTTCCTCATGCAACCCGGTCAATCACATCTGCAGACTATGCACCCGATATTAATATAAGAATCACCGTTTCGTCTTGGGATAAAGATTTCATCACAGGCTACACCGAAGACGATAATTCGGTTTTCGTAAAAATAGATTATCACAAATATGCTCAAAATAACGATCTCGACTACATAGCCGATTTATTAGCCGAGAATACACAATTATATCTGTTGAACACGAAAATCGAGAAAAACGGAATTCTTTGTCCGGAACAAATCATTTACGAACCGGACTATCTACTCGAGATCTCCACAATAGCCCGTTGCTGGAAAGAATATGGTGATCATCCCTGCAATTATCTGTTGGAAAAAATATCGCCTGCCCGAAACACCCCGGCTATGCTCTTAGGAAATCTGGCCGGACAATTTCTCGATGAAACCATCAATACACAAGATCTGCATGAAAACAGTTATAATAACTCGATCAAACGCTTCTTCATTAAGTCTGCACTAAAAATAATCACGTGCGAGGAAAGTCTGAAAGATTTTCATCATCAGGCAAAAGAACAGATGAAAAATATCCGGAATTTCGTTGAAAAAATTTTTCCCGAAATTCATAACATCGAACGGGACAAGCTCATTCTCGAACCGTCTTTTATCTGCAAAGAACTGGGTATTCAAGGACGTGTAGACCTTTTACAGGATAATTACAAAATTTTGATGGAACAAAAGTCAGGTAAAAGAGATATTTATACCAACGGGCATAAAGAAGAACATTATATCCAGATGTTACTATACCGTTTGCTGCTCTCTTATAATTTCAACATCAAAAGTAAAGATTCGGAACAATATCTGTTATATTCGAAGTATCCCGACGGACTGATGCTCGAAAGTTCTTCCGACCCCAACCTCATGAGGAAAATTTTAAGACTAAGAAACCGTATAGTCAAATATGAAATGCTCTACGCAGAAGGTGCGATAAAAAATATTCTCGAAAATCTGACTCCGGAAGAGCTAAATATAAATGCAAAAACAAACGTGCTCTGGAAAAAATTCCAGCTTCCTCATATCCGGCAAATATTAAGTATATATCAAAACGCATCATATCTCGAAAAATGCTATTTTGCAAGACTTTTTACCTTTGTCTCTAAAGAGCATCTTCTTGCAAAAACCGGGAATTCAAGCAAAAACAGAGGGTTCTCAGGAATATGGAGATGCGAAGTAGCAGAAAAGGAATCTACCGGGGATATTTTAACAGGACTTGATCTTGTAAATAAAGAAGAGTCAGGAATATACGGAGGGTATGATACGATTACATTTTCCGTCCCGTCACAAGAAGATGATTTACTGCCTAACTTCAGAAATGGCGATATAGTATTACTCTATTCATATCCGGAGGGAGATATCCCCAATGCCTGTAAAGCGAAAATATTACGAGGAACTATCAAGAATATATGTTATACAGAGGTAACCGTCAGACTGCAGTCTCCTCAAAAAAATACTTGTATCTTCCCGGAAAACCAAAAATGGGCGATAGAACACGACTTTTGGGAATCTTCATATACTTCGATTTATCAAGCCCTATTTGCCTTTTTATCGGCAGATAAAAAAAGAAAAGAGTTATTATTGAATTTACGTTTGCCGACAAAAGATTCTACAAAAAAACTAAATGGAAATTACAACACCGAAAATGTATTTCTCAACGATGTAATATTGAAAGCCAAACAAGCCAATGACTACTTTTTGCTAATAGGACCTCCCGGTACAGGAAAAACATCGTATGCTTTGGTTGCAATGGTGAAAGAAGCCCTCTCCGAATCGTCTTCGATACTACTGTCGGCTTATACCAACCGGGCAGTAGATGAAATCTGTGACAAGATGGATAAACACAAGATCCAATATATCAGAATCGGTTCGGAATTATCTTGTGACGAACGTTTTAGAAAAAATCTGTTGGATGAGAAAATACTATTAAATCCGAATGCGGATATTGTTTGCAAAGTAATTCAGGAGACCCAGGTGTTCGTAGGAACGATAACCAGCATATCGGGAAAACTCAACTTATTCGGCATCAAACATTTCGATCTGGCTATTATCGATGAAGCATCTCAAATTCTCGAACCGAATTTACTCGGAATACTATGTGCCAGACATAAGAATCAAACAGCCATAGATAAATTTATCTTCATCGGAGACCACAAACAACTGCCCGCTGTAGTTCAACAATCCGAAAGAGAGTCTATCGTATCAGAACCAGAATTGATAAAGATAGGAATGAGCGATTGTCGTAATTCTCTATTCGAACGACTGATTAACATACAAAAGAAAAACGGTTCGGAAGAGTTCATACACATGTTGTTTAAACAAGGGCGCATGCATCCGGAAATTTCATCTTTCTCGAATGAAATTTTCTATGAAAAAAAGTTGAAACCCATTCCTTTAAAACATCAATTAGAAATACTTCATTGTCCTTCTTACGACAAATCTGACGGCTTACAAAATCTTATCGCCTCTCACCGATTGGCATTTATCGTATCAAAAGGAGACAAGAACCCCATATCCGATAAAACAAACAAAGATGAAGCCATACGTATATCGGCTTTATTAAAAACAATTTATACAATAAACAAAAATAATTTCAACCCTCAAACCGTAGGGGTAATCGTTCCTTATCGCAATCAGATCGCTCTGATACGAAAAGAAATAAAACAACTAAATATCCCAGCATTGTCGGATATCACGATCGACACAGTAGAACGGTATCAAGGCAGCGAACGAGATTTTATTATTTACGGATTTACCGTACAAAAAATTTACCAGCTCGAATTTCTCACCGGAAATGTATTCAAAGATAATGGTCAGACTATAGACAGGAAGTTGAATGTCGTATTGACCCGTGCCCGTAAACAATTGTTCTTGATAGGCAATCCGCAAATACTCTCATACAATATCATTTTTCAGAAACTCATTAAGTTTATCGACAACAGACAAGGGGTATGCGACATACCTACCGAATATTTCATACAAGGCAAATTCTCTTGCTCTCCAGCAGATAAAACATCTGTGCCCGATTCAAGACAAAAACTTAACGTTTAAGAAGCAAAAAATCAAAACATTTTTTTTCATATTTTGTTATTATTGTATCGTCATTAACAACACAGAATATGATAAAGAAAATAACCTGTCTTATTGGCATCAGTTTTTATTTTATAACCGTTTTTTCCGAAACGAATCAAGTCTCACAAATCATTTCCCGTTTAAACCAAATAGAACATTACCGGGGAGAAGCCTTATTCCGCGTTACATTACCGATGACCGATGAAGAGGTAGAATACAAACTCTCTCTTCAATATCAGAAAAACCCGGCAGATACCTTATACGGATATTCTTATTTCATAGATCTCACATCAGAAAGCAATCCGGCAATAAACGGAAATTTCATCTATTACGGCTCCGGAAACTATTACAATTTCAGCAATCACAGATTGCGAGAATATCATGCGGAAGAAGATCCTGCACCTTTCTATGATAAAATGAACAATAAAAGTGAATTGCCGGGAATACATCGTTCAGGATTATTTATAGAAGAATTTCCTATGGAAATAGCATCTCGATTGCAAAAAAGTCTCAACAATCCGGAAAACCGCATTCAAACATACTCCGATACATTGATAAATAATCGTAAATGCAATGCTTTGTATATAGACGAGTATATCAACGGGGAAACAATTCGATCATCGGTCTACATATTCGATTCTGAGTCTGGCACTCCGATATTTAAGGAAATAGAAAATAATCCCGGACATTTAGGATCTCAAACAGTCACCGTCAAATACATATCATCAGATATAAAAACACCTTTTCCGAACAATTTTTTTTCAGAAGAGAATTTCATAAAACAGAAAGGCAATATTATCGCACCGTTCCGAAGCAACTATTTTAAAGCCCAAAACCTGGCAGGTAAAACTGCTCCCAACTTTTCGCTCCCACTGCTGAATAATGAGAAAAGATTCGATTTGTCGGAATATGAAGACCGAACTCTGATACTTGCATTTGTCGATACTACAAGTAGTTTCTGCAAAAAGACATTGGATTGCGCAAAATATTTCTCTGATAATAAAAGCCTCCTATGGATTACTTTATTATCTGAAAAAAATTCGGATGATCTGATAAAATATCAAGAAGAAAACGTACTGCCCGGAATCGTTATCTGTGATGCTCAAAATATAGCAGCCCAATACGGTATAGCAAATTATCCTACTCTATTCGTCATCTCTCCCGAAAAAAGAATTATTGGGGTACAAATAGGATATGATCCCGATATGGTCCAAAATTTACAACAAATATTAGAAACAAATATAAAAGATTAAACGGAATATTTCTTTTATTTGTTATTTCAAAATAAACAATAGTATAATCACAATTTAAAATTAAAAATTATGGCTCAAATAAAATTTAAAGGGAATCCCGTTTCTACTAACGGCGAATTACCCAAAGTAGGAAGTAAAGCACCTTGCTTCAGTTTGGTAAAATCAGATTTAAGTGAATTAAGTTGTTGCGACTTGAAAGGGAAACGACTGGTTCTTAATATTTTCCCAAGTCTGGATACGAGCGTCTGTGCAACATCGGTTCGCAAATTCAATAAACTTGCAGCCGATATGGATAATACGCTTGTAATAGCAATATCTAAAGACCTGCCTTTTGCTCAAAGCCGGTTCTGCACGACAGAAGGGATAGAAAACGTGATCCCGGCTTCGGCATTCAGAGCCTCGGATTTTTCTCAACAATATGGTATAGAAATGGTAGACGGACCGTTAGCCGGACTATTAGCCCGGGCGGTAGTAGTAATAGACGAAAACTTCAATGTCATATACGAAGAACTCGTACCGGAAATTACTCAAGAACCGAATTATGATGCTGTCATAGCAGCTCTAAAAAAATAAAAAGTCCGGGAAATAACAATAACGCTTTTTGAGAGCTAAAATAACGGATATAATAAAATCTCCTTATTGCAGTTTTTAACAGGAACTCAATAAGGAGATTCTATTTTTTAAGTCTGTTTAAATTTTCCGATAAGAAAAAAACAATTCAGGATCACGCCGAGATGAAAAATTCTTAAACAAATAATCGGTAAACGGTGTTTCAAACACTCTTGCCTGATTAGGACATTCCTTAACACAAGCACAACACTTGATACACGACTCCGGATCACTTACAATTTCATCTTGCAATTCAATAGACTGTGTAGGGCATATTTCGATACAATATCCGCATTGTGTGCAAAGTTCTGAAATCGTAACCGGAGTTTGAGGTGTTTTATTTCCTTTTACCTTATATGGGAAATTTCCCTTTACTTGTAAATCAATAAACTCTCCCGACCAATCATTTAAAAAAGCTGCTGTTTTCGAACCGAATGCAAAAGCCGTATCTATATCCGCTTTATCCGGGCGTCCTTCAGCAACCGGACGATCCGGACGACTGTACGAATGTTCTCCGATAAATGCTCCTCCCGACACCGGAATAAAGCCTTGCTCTTTTGCAATATCCCGTAACTCTATCAATGCATCTTCATAATCTCTATTTCCGTAAACAACGGTAACCACGGCCGGAATATTATTACCCCGTATCGAACGCAAGCGTTCTACAGCCGTTTCGGCAACTCGCCCTCCATATACAGGAACAGAAATGACAGCAACGCCCTCCTCTATTAAAATATTCTTTACAGGTTTCTCATACGTAATATCCAACTCTTTATGTTCACAAGTACCCATTCCCTCGGCAATAGCATCTGCAATTCTCAAAGATGTATGTGTCGGAGAGAAAAAAATAGTATGTACGACCGATATTTTCATAAGCTATATATTTCTTTTATTTTCTGATTAATACCAAATTGTGGCAATCAATTTACGAGGGCCTCCATAATCTCTGAACTCACACAGATATATTCCTTGCCATATTCCTAAAGCCAACTTTTTATTGCGAATAGGAACGGTCAGTGACACCCCTATCACAGAAGATTTCAAATGAGCGGGCATATCGTCGCTTCCTTCCAATACATGCGTATAATAGGACTGATTCTCCGGGATTAAATGATTGAACGATCGCTCAAAATCTGTACGAACCGAAGGATCGGCATTCTCATTTATAGTCAATCCTGCAGAAGTATGCTGTATGAACAAATTCAACAGCCCTTCTTCCGGCAATTCTGGAAGTTCCTTTTCTACCAATGAAGTAATCAGATGAAAACCTCGTCTGAAAGCAGGAAGACAAAAAGAATTTTGCTTTACCATAACATAATATATTAATTATTTCGTTCCAGCTCACGCAAGTTATCGATTCTTTTCTTTTCCAAGAAATCGTATATTCCTCCTAAGTGTTCTATAACTCGCTTATTCCCGAATTCATATACTTTATCCACCAAACCATTTAAAAAATCACGGTCATGAGAAACGACAATCAATGTGCCGTCAAATTCTTTAAGAGCTGTTTTAAGAATATCTTTTGTTTTTAAATCCAAATGATTCGTCGGCTCGTCTAAGATCAACAGATTCACAGGTTCTAACAATAACTTAATCATTGCCAAACGGGTACGCTCACCGCCGGAAAGCACTTTTACCTTTTTGGCAGAATTCTCACCACCAAACATAAATGCACCCAATATATCTTTTATCTTTGTTCGTATATCCCCCTTGGCAACATCATCTATCGTTTGAAAAACTGTGAGTTCTTCATCCAACAGAGAAGCTTGATTTTGAGCGAAATAACCAATCATTACATTATGCCCGAGAGTTAGTGTTCCGTCAAACTTCGTCTCTCCCATTATACATTTGACCAATGTCGATTTTCCTTCACCGTTTTTCCCGACAAATGCAACTTTCTCTCCCCTTTCGATAGTCAATGTAGCCTTCGAAAATACGGTATGGTTACCGTATGATTTCGAAACATCCTCTATAATTACCGGATAATTACCCGAACGGGGAGAAGGAGGGAAACGTAATTTCAGAGCAGAGGTATCTTCTTCATCGACTTCGACCAGTTCGAGTTTTTCTAACATCTTCACACGAGATTGCACTTGCAAAGTTTTGGAATAAGTCCCTTTGAAACGTTCGATAAACTCTTTTGTTTCAGCAATCATTTTTTGCTGATCTTCATAAGCTTTCTGCTGTTGTTCTCGCCGTTCTTTCCGCAACTCGAGATATTTCGAATAATTTACCTTATAATCATAAATACGCCCCATAGTTACTTCTATTGTCCGAGTAGTAATGTTATCTACAAAAGCCCGGTCGTGTGATATTACGATTACTGCTTTCGCATTCGAAACAAGAAAATTCTCCAACCATTGTATCGACTCGATATCCAAATGATTGGTAGGCTCGTCGAGCAACAGAATGTCCGGACGCTTCAGCAACAACTTAGCTAACTCGATACGCATGCGCCAACCTCCGCTGAACTCAGAAGTGAATCTAGAAAAATCGGTTCGCTTAAAACCTAATCCCAACAATACTTTTTCAACATCTTCTTCATAATTGGTCGCATCTACCGAATAAAATTTTTCACTCAATAAAGAAACATCTTCTATCAGCTTATAATACTCCTCAGACTCATAATCGGTACGGGTAGCCAATTCATTATTAAGTCGCTCTATCTCTTTTTCCATCTCAAAAAGATGAGAAAAGGCCTGCGATGTCTCTTCAAATACAGTTCGCTTGTTATCAGTCATCAAATGCTGGGGAAGATATGCAATTACCGTATCTTTAGGTACTGAAATACTTCCACGGGAAGGTGTCCTCACCCCTGCCAGAATTTTCAACAAAGTGGACTTTCCCGCCCCATTTTTTCCCATTAAAGCAATGCGATCTTTTTCATTAACTACAAACGAGACATCTTGAAAAAGTGTCGTGCCTCCAAATTCTACGGTCAGCCCGTCAACAGAAATCATATATTTATTGTTATATTAAAATGCAAAGATACTATAACTCTTTAAATAAAAAGATCGAAAATTCCTTGCTTTCGGATTAAAATACAAAAAGCGAATGTCAATATTCAACCTCACGAAATAAAAAAATTAATTAAAACCAATACAGTAAAGCCCAAATTATTTCGTATTATAAAGAAAATATCTATCTTTGTCAGCGTTTTAGTAGCATATTTCAAGACAAACACATAAACAGATAACAAAATGAAAAAAATAAGAGCAGCTATCGTAGGATACGGTAATATCGGTAAATACGTTCTGGAAGCTTTACAAGCTGCACCAGACTTTGAAATAGCAGGTATCGTTCGCCGAGATGCAAACAACGTTCCGGACGAACTAAGAGAATATCCTGTTGTCGAAGGCATAGAAAACCTTCAAGACGTTGCAGTCGCAATTCTGTGTACTCCAACCCGTAAAGTCGAAGATTTTGCAATCAAAGCTTTATCCTTAGGTATCAATACTGTAGACAGTTTCGACATTCATACACAAATCGCAGATTTACGCAGCCGACTCGACGCTATCGCCCAAAAACATAACTCCGTATCGATTACAGCAGCAGGATGGGATCCGGGCAGTGACTCGATCGTCCGTGCTTTAATGGAAGCTTGTGCTCCTAAAGGCATCACTTATACAAACTTTGGTCCCGGTATGAGTATGGGACACACTGTTGCCGTAAAAGCCGTAGAAGGCGTAAAAGCCGCATTATCTATGACAATTCCTCTCGGAACAGGAATCCACCGACGAATGGTATATATCGAATTGAAAGACGGTTACAAATTCGAAGAAGTTGCTAAAGCTATCAAAAACGATGCCTATTTTATAAATGACGAAACGCACGTCATGCAAGTAGAAGACGTCAATGCTCTTCTCGATATGGGACATGGAGTACACATGACCCGTAAAGGTGTATCGGGAACTACCCAAAACCAGCTTTTCGAATTCAATATGAAAATCAATAATCCGGCTTTGACCGCACAAAATCTGGTCGGTGTAGCCCGAGCTTCATTACTTCAACAACCGGGATGCTATACTATGATCGAAATACCTGTTATCGATATGCTTTACGGTGACAGAGAAACTTTGATCAAACATCTTGTGTAAGAAATAAGGAAATATCATCAAGTCATCTTTGCTTTTTTCAAATCTGACTTGTATAAATTTATACGGGTACTAAAATATAAATTCTTACGAAAATATTCTTACCTTTGTGCCTTGTCAATATCTATTTTATTGACAAGGCTTTTTTTACAAAATCAAACACAAACGATCAGATGTTAGATGTTGTCACTTGGACTGTCGATCCGGCAATCTTTACTATTTTTACAAGAGAAATACGTTGGTACGGATTATTTTTTGCCATCGGTTTTTTGTTAGGATACCAAATCGAAGATAAAATATTCAAGCATGACAATGCCCCTGCCGGATGGTGCGATAAAATCTTTATCTATGTAGTCATCGCGACAGTCATAGGTTCACGGCTCGGACATTGCCTTTTCTACGGATGGGAATATTACTCGGCCCATCCATTAGATATTTTTAAAATATGGGAAGGCGGACTTGCCAGTCATGGCGGTGCAATCGGTATCATTATAGCTTTATTGATCTATTCCAAGCGAGTAACTCATCGCAATCCGTTATGGGCATTCGACCGTCTCGTAATTCCGGTTGCCCTTGTCGGTGCGCTTATACGTATGGGAAATCTGATGAATCATGAAATCTTTGGTCACCCGACCGATCTGCCGTGGGGATTCCGGTTTATTGAAAACCTTCATCAATGGCACTATTTAGGTGCAGAACCGATTTTCACTGCTCCGTCCCACCCTACTCAAATATATGAAGCGATATGTTATATTATTGTCTTTATTTTATTGATGTATATGTATTGGAAACGGAATGCGGGAGACCGTCCGGGACTTATCTTCGGAGTGTTTTTAATCGGAATTTTCCTGTCCAGATTCTGTATCGAGTTTTTGAAAAACAATCAAGAAGATTTTGAAGAAAATATGATACTCAATATGGGACAGTTATTGAGCATTCCATTTGTTTTAGCCGGTATCTATTTGGCTATCAGAGCTATGAAACGACCAATTGTTTCCGGCCGTATTGAAAATATTAAGCCTAAACAGAAATAGAATATGAATAATTTTTTCAAGAAATACGATAAGCCTTTGTTTATCGTATTATTTTTAGTGTGTCTTTTACCACAGGTCACTCCTGCAATCGCATTATTTATAGGATTAGCGTTCGCTTTGACATTAGGACAACCCTATCCCAAATTCAGCAAAAAAACATCTAAATATTTATTACAGTTTTCGGTTGTCGGGTTAGGTTTCGGGATGAACCTTCATGAGTCATTACAGGCAGGGAAAGAAGGCATGATTTTTACTATCATTTCGGTAGCATCGGTTATGATCATCGGATTTTTGATCGGGAAATGGTTGCACGTAAATAAGAAAACCTCTTATTTAATTTCTTCCGGAACTGCAATATGCGGAGGTAGTGCCATCGCTGCAGTAGCTCCGGTGCTTCGTGCAGATGACAATCAAATGTCGGTGTCTTTAGGAACAATATTTATCCTCAATGCTATCGCCCTTTTTATTTTTCCTCCGATAGGACACTTGTTAAACATGACTCAAGAACAATTCGGACTTTGGGCGGCAATAGCCATACATGATACGAGTTCTGTTGTCGGTGCAGGAGCAGCATACGGGCAAAAAGCCCTTGAAGTCGCCACTATGGTAAAGCTTACCCGAGCTCTCTGGATAATACCGTTAGCATTTGTTACGACTTTTATTTTCAAAGAAAAATCGAATAAGGTATCTATTCCTTGGTTTATTCTCTTTTTCGTATTAGCCATGATCGCTAATACTTATCTGTCCATTCCCGAGAATATCAGCGGCAGTATAGTATGGGCAGCCAAGAAAGGTCTGACTGTCACACTATTTCTTATCGGAGCGGGATTGTCTCGTCAAGTATTAAAACATGTAGGTATAAAACCGCTTGTGCAGGGAGTTATGTTGTGGATATTTATAGGGCTGATGAGTCTTGCCGTCGTATTATATATTTAGATTCTGTTTTTAGACAAATCGCTAATTCAACATTAAAGACATACATGGAACGGGGCAAGATTTATTAGAAAATATTCTCTCAACAAGTTTTGCCGGTGAAAATATAAAACCGACATTGTCGCATTGAAAGGGCTTTTTCTTACAAAAGCCCTTTTCTAATATATAAGTTGCCGTGTTCGAAGGTATCTGTTCATCCCTAAGAGAAATAGTCATATCAATTTCCGGATATGCCGCGGCATAATACTGCAAAATCATAGAAGCGTCGATAATCCTCATCATACCGAAAGGAGTCCCTTCTTCATGCGAAACCGGAATGATCGAAACAATTTCATGTCGGGGATAGAGAGATTCTATTTCGAAAAGCAGCTTTTTTTTCATTTCATCATTATCATACATCCACTCTTTTATCCAAATCTTTCCGGAATCCGGAACGACTAAGGCCAATCCTCCTATATGCCCTCTATCTCCGGAAACCGCAAATACTTTTCCACCCGCAAGATATAAATCTGCAAGAATAATCTGGAAATCTTGAAAAGAATGTTGAATACAACACGGTCTTTTTTCCATAGAAATCATAAAATAAGCATATAGTTCTTCTTCAGAATAACTATGAGACAAAGGGTATTTTTTGATAGGGGTAACTTCATAATTCTTCATACAAGAATAGAAAACCGTCCCGTAACCGAGTCTTCTATAAAAATCGAAAAGCCATGATTCTGCCGGAATCAGTGTAGAGAAATGAACATCTCTCGATCTCATTACTCTAAAAGCTTCTGTCAACAAATCTTTCATCAGTCCCCGCCCTCTTGCTTCCGGCCAAGTCGAAGCTCCGGAAATATAAGAGATACGAAGTTCTCTTCCCCAACAAGTCATCGAATAGGGCAACATCTGTAAAGCCGACAGTACTTTCCCGTTTTCAATATGCACAAGAGTGTTTTCTTCTGTGTACTTCGTAGAAAAGTAGAGCCGGACAAACGCTTCAGAATCATTGAAACATTCTTGCCATAAATCGACGACTTGCTGTTTATCAATCATAAAAAATTATTTTTATACATGATGAAGAATTGCAACATTTTTCTCTAATAAGATAGTCGGATGATAAGATAATTTGGCTTTTCTCAATCCGGGAATACCTAAATCTTCTTCTCGGTTAATATAAATATATTGTTCTGGAATATGTTGAGCAAATTCTTGATTAATCACGGCATAAGCTCCTTCAATATCCGTATCGGCTTTTTCAACATGTACCCCGAAAGTATCATGGGTTATAGGCGCACCAAAAGTGAATGCCACGATCTCACCTCCTACCCAAATAGCTCCTCCCATAATACCTAGTTCTTCGAAATGTTGCAGTGCATAAGTCATTGAACGGCGCTCATTCAACAAATCTTCATTATCTGAACAATTATTCTCTTTACACCACTTTGTTTCCAATTCGAGGCACTGCGGAATTATATCCAATGTAAGAGGGGTATAACGATAATTATCGTACTCTTGCCGGAATCGATTAATATGATTTCTTTTCGGCTGATATTTCTTACCGACTAAATACGCTAAATCGGAACGTAAATAGATATAATCGAAATAATCTCGTTCAGGGATAAAACGAAACTTGCCAGGGAGAATTTTTTCAAGCTGATTTTTAGCTTCCGGAGTTATTCCCAACAAACAAAGTGTATGTCCCATAGAACGGGCGTCATCGTCTAATAAATTTATCATTTTTTCCAACGATCCGTTCCCCAACGGTATCATATATGCAGGACGGCGATCTTCTATATAAAAGCGTATCAACAACGAGTCGTCAATAATGGCATACTCGCTATCATACAAAAAACGCCAACTGCACATATTAGCAAAAGAAAAATCACAATTCCGGGAATTACTGGATAACGTATATGTTGTTATTTCTTTCTTATCGGACAAAGTAATCGGTTTAAAAGGTATCATCTGTTTCTCTTTACTTATTATTCATACGTTTTTTTAATAACACGAATTTATGATGAATTGTTGAATCGCAACAAAAGCCCGTTCAAATTTTATAGAAAATTATTAACGAGCCACCCGATTCCAAATGATGCACAATGCCTCTCATCTCCTCTCTATCATGTTAAAATACGATTAAATAATTTGGAATCTTTTGAAAACCAATTTTATCCTATCCCTAATAAAATAGATCGAACAGCCTTTTTTAATCAACATAAAAAAGATCTGACATAATCGTGTCGGAAATAAAAAGGCCCTTCCGGGTAAGGCGTAAATGCTTCCCTGACATAATCAAATTACCGGATTGGATATGAATCAATGCTTGTTGTAAACAATACATATAACGGTCATTTCCATACAAAAACTTGACTTTGTCCAAATCAAGTCCCCACATTGTCCGTAAAGAAGTCAGGACAAAATCATTATACAGATCATCAAAAGACAATTGTTCTAAAGTATATGCCATATTTCCCGATTCTATTTTATCGCAATACTGCCTCAAATCGGGCACATTCCATGAGCGAGTATAACCGTTATAGCTATGAGCTGAAGCCCCGATACCTAAATAAGGTACATTTTGCCAATATGCAGTATTATGACGCGAATAGCGTCCGGGCAAGGCAAAATTAGAAATCTCATAATGTTCGAAACCCTCTTGCTCCAACATATCGATTAATAATCCGAACATTTGTAAAGCAAGCTCTTCGTCACATTCCCGCACTTTTCCCTTTCTCAATAATGTTGAAAGCCCCGTTCCCTCCTCATAAATCAAATTATATGCCGATATATGAGGGATTTTCAAGGCTATAGCCTTTTTTACATTTTGTTCCCAAGACTCCAATGTCTGGCCCGGCAAACCATATATCAAATCGACACTCAAATTTTCGAACCCGGCATCTTGACACAATTTTACTGCATTAACAGCTTGCAAAGAGGTATGCCTCCGATTTAAAAAAAGAAGGTCTGAATCCTTAAAACTCTGAATTCCCATACTAATCCGGTTCACCGGCAATGACACAAGCCCTCCGACATAATCTTTTGTAAGATCATCCGGATTAACTTCGATAGTAACTTCTTTACATTGTCCCCAATCAATACCGATTAAACTATCGAACAAAGAGTCTAATTCTGAAATACACAACTGTGACGGTGTTCCGCCACCTAAATAAACCGTATCGATATTTACATTTCCCAATTCCGTACACCGGCCTTGCCATTCTCTACTTAATGCCCGAATATACCTCTCTTTCTGAGACATATCGATACTGGAATAAAAATCACAGTAAATACAACGTTTTTTACAAAAAGGAATATGTATATAGAGTCCTGCCATAATTATAAACAAAGATAATATTTTTCAGAAGTTAAAGAACAAAAATGATCAGTGTTCAAAAACACTGTTTTCTAACACAGTGCGGCAGATTGCTTTTTTCATTTTAATTATATAATTTGCGAACGCTCTGTGAAAAATTCACAGGGAAATCACTGATTGTCTCACCTTAAATCATGACCGTTATGAAAGTATATCAGTCTCATGAGATTAAAAACATCGCCCTATTGGGTAGTAAAGGATCTGGGAAAACCACACTTGCAGAAGCTATGCTTTTCGAGTGTGGGGTTATAAAACGTAGAGGAACCGTAGATGCTCAAAACACGGTTTCAGACTATTTCCCGGTGGAACGAGAGTATGGTTATTCTGTGTTTTCCACCGTTTTTTATGCCGAATTTTTAGGGAAAAAACTCAATGTCATCGACTGTCCGGGGTCTGATGATTTCGTTGGAAGCGCTATTACTGCTCTCAACGTTACCGATACCGGTGTAATTGTTATTGACTCTCAATACGGTGTTGAAGTCGGTACTCAAAACATATTTCGATATACCGAGACTTTGCATAAACCGGTAATCTTCGCGATGAATCAATTAGATGGAGAAAAAGCCGATTACGACAACACCATAGAACAACTCCGAGAATCTTTCGGAAACAAAATAGTACAAATACAATATCCGATTTCCTGCGGGGCGTCATTCAACGCAATGATAGATGTTCTGAAAATGAAAATGTATAAATGGAAACCGGAAGGCGGAACTCCTGAAGTTCTGGAGATTCCTGCCGAAGAAAAAGAAAAAGCAGCAGACCTGCATCAGAAACTAATAGAAGCTGCAGCCGAAAATGATGAAGGACTCATGGAAAAATTCTTTGACCAAGGAATCTTGAGCGAAGATGAAATGCGTGAGGGTATTCGGAAAGGTCTAATTACCCGTAGTATGTTTCCGGTATTTTGTGTCAGTGCATTAAGAGACATGGGAGTGCGCCGAATGATGGAATTTCTCGGAAACGTAGTCCCGTTTGTAAGTGAAATGCCCAAACCGGTCACAACTGATGGTATTGAAGTAGCTCCCGATGCGAAAGGCCCCACAAGTTTATATTTTTTCAAAACAACAGTAGAACCCCATATCGGTGAAGTCTCTTACTTTAAAGTAATGTCCGGTACTATAAAGGAAGGAGACGACCTGCAAAATATAAATCGCGGGACAAAAGAACGTATCGCCCAAATGTTCTGCGTATGCGGACAAATAAGAACAAAAATAGAAGAACTGGTTGCCGGAGATATCGGTGCGACAGTCAAACTAAAAGATGTACGCACAGGAAATACACTCGATGATAAAAACTGCGAGTATGTCTTTGACTTCGTAAAATACCCAGATCCGAAATTCCAAAGAGCCATAAAACCGGTTAATGAAGCCGATGCCGAAAAACTAAGTGAAATTCTTACCCGAATGCACGAAGAAGATCCGACTTGGATTATAGAACAATCTAAAGAACTGAAACAAACTATAGTTTCGGGACAGGGAGAATTTCATTTAAGAACTTTAAAGTGGCGTATTGAAAATAACGACAAAATAGCTGTCGAATATAAAGAGCCGAAAATTCCTTATCGTGAAACGATTACTAAAGCTGCCCGAGCAGATTATCGTCACAAAAAACAATCGGGTGGAGCTGGACAATTCGGAGAAGTACATTTAATTATCGAACCTTATTACGAAGGAATGCCCGCTCCGGAAAGTTACCGTTTCAATAATCAAGAATATAAGATGAATGTACGGGATACTCAAGTAATCGATCTTGAATGGGGAGGTAAACTCGTATTTGTTAATTGTATTGTAGGCGGTGCTATTGATGCACGTTTTCTACCAGCTATATTAAAAGGACTAATGGACCGTATGGAACAAGGGCCTCTAACCGGCTCTTATGCCCGCGATGTCAGAGTATGTGTTTATGACGGAAAAATGCACCCTGTAGATTCTAATGAGATTTCATTCCGTTTAGCCGGAAGAAATGCGTTCAGCGAAGCATTCAAAAATGCCGGACCTAAAATTCTAGAACCTATATATGATGTTGAAGTTTTAGTTCCATCGGATAAAATGGGTGACGTCATGAGTGATTTGCAAGGACGCCGGGCAATCATCATGGGAATGTCGAGTGAAAAAGGTTTTGAAAAAATCAGTGCCAAAGTACCTTTAAAAGAAATGGCATCTTACTCTACTTCACTGAGTTCTATTACCGGAGGTCGTTCATCTTTCACAATGAAATATTCATCATATGAATTAGTTCCGTCCGACATTCAAGAAAAATTACTGAAAGCATATGAGGCCTCACAAGGTACAGAATAATGATATTGAAAATTCAAACAGTGATATTGTTAAATATTAATAAAAAGTCGTCAATAGCTTGACGACTTTTTGTTTGTAAACATTTATATGTTAAATTCGCACTGAAATGTTAAACAGAGAATTCCTAAAAAAATTCATTATTCTGTTAAACAAAAAGCGAACAAGGTTGTTTATCTAATAAAAATGTTGAAAATATTGGGGAATGAAAGGCAAAATTCAAAAAAAATTACTGAATCAAGCTCTATAAAAAATAATTTACCGGATAAACGATTATGAAGAAATCGACAATATGGTTATTGGCAGCAATTATGGCACTTACCTTTATCGGGTTGCTCTATATGCAGATCAGCTATATGGAAAATATGGTGAGGATGAGGAACGAGCAATTTTCCGAGGCGGTAAAACGCAGCCTATACGATGTGTCGACAACTTTAGAACAAGATGAAACAAAACGTTATTTGGCCGAAGATATTGAGGAAACGCAGAAGCGTCTGCTCTCATTCGAACGGGGTACTAGTAAAACTTTAGGTAAAGATGTAATTTCAACACACCACCAGTTTTCTATTGTTTCTCCTGACGGCACAGTATCAAATTTCAGCTTTAAAGAACTGACGAGCACGATAATGATGCAACCTAAAGTTTCAGTTACTCCTAAAGAGGACAATAACTCGATAACTAAAACATACAGAGGGATGCAAGAGATGCTGAAAGGACAGTATCTTTATCAAAAGGGATTATTGGATGAGGTAATACTTAACATTTTAAGTACAGCCAGCAATAAACCGATTATGGAGCGGGTCGATGCAAGAAAGATCGAAAATTATCTGAAATCGGAATTGCAAAATAACGGATTGAACATCCCATTTCAATATGCAATTATCAATAAAAACGGAAAAACGGTTTATAATACTCCAGAATATGCGCCCCAAAAAGAATCGGCATTATTCACTCAGATTCTTTTTCCGAACGATCCGCCGAACCGACTTAATTATTTGAAAGTATATTTTCCGACAAAAAGCGATTATATTTTCAGTTCGATACGGTTCATGATCCCCTCTTTTGCTTTTACGATGGTAATGTTGATTACTTTTATTTTTACTATCGTAACAGCATTCCGGCAAAAGAAATTGACTGAAATGAAGAATGATTTCATCAATAATATGACTCATGAATTTAAAACTCCGATTTCTACGATTTCTTTAGCTGCACAAATGCTGAAAGATCCGGCAGTAGCTAAAAGTCCTCAGATGTTTCAACATATATCGGGTGTTATAAACGATGAAACGAAAAGGCTTCGTTTTCAGGTAGAGAAAGTTCTACAAATGTCTATGTTCGAAAGACAAAAAACTATGATGAAACTCAATACGGTAGATGTCAACGGCATTATTACCAGCGTAATGAGCACATTCAAACTGAAAGTTGAAAAATACGGGGGTACGATAGAAGCCGATCTCGAAGCTGAAGATGCATGGGTAAAAGTAGATGAAATGCATTTTACGAATGTAATTTTCAATCTATTGGACAATGCAGTAAAATATGCACGGGAGGATGTTCCGTTGTCCTTATTCATACGAACCCGTATTTTAGACAACGATAAGGTCGAAATATCGATTCAAGACAATGGAATAGGTATTAAAAAAGAAGACCTGAAAAAGATATTCGAAAAATTCTACCGTGTCTCGACCGGAAATGTGCATAATGTCAAAGGATTCGGTTTAGGGCTGGCATATGTGCATAAGATCATACACGATCTGAACGGAACAATCCGTGCAGAAAGCGAACTGAATGTAGGAACAAAATTTATAATTATATTACCTCTAATAAAAAACAAATAATTATGGAAGAAAGATTGCGTATATTACTGTGCGAAGATGATGAAAATCTTGGCATGTTGTTAAGAGAATATTTGCAAGCAAAAGGTTATGCAGCGGATCTTTTCTCAGATGGAGAAAGCGGATATAAAGCCTTTTTAAAAGGTAAATACGATTTATGTGTACTGGACGTAATGATGCCTAAAAAAGATGGTTTCACTCTCGCTCAAGAGATTCGTACCATAAACAGCGAAGTACCTATTATTTTCTTGACTGCTAAATCGTTAAAAGAAGATATTCTCGAAGGATTCAAAATCGGTGCAGACGACTATATTACCAAACCTTTCAGTATGGAAGAGCTGGTATTCAGAATTGAAGCTATCTTGCGCCGGGTAAAAGGGAAAAAAGGAAAAGAAGTTACTATGTACAAAATCGGAAACTTTACATTCGATACTCAGAAACAAGTTTTGTCTATCGGTGATAAAGTAACCAAACTGACGACAAAAGAATCAGAATTACTAAGTCTTTTGTGCGCTCATGTAAATGAGATTTTGGAACGTAATTTTGCATTGAAAACAATATGGATCGATGACAATTATTTCAATGCCCGCAGTATGGATGTTTACATCACTAAATTACGTAAACACCTGAAAGATGATCCTTCGATCGAAATTATCAATATCCACGGTAAAGGGTATAAACTCATTGCTCCGGAAATTGAAGTCAAGACTAAATAAGGAAAGTTTTATATCAACAATTTAATTAAACAGGTTGCTTTAAAGCAACCTGTTTTTTCATAATCATAATAAAAAGGGACATTCAGTAAATAATATAAAATCAGCCAACTAATTCATACACAAAATATTGCGAATTAGCTGGCTT
>ENA-USUE01000023-USUE01000023.1-human-gut-metagenome-genome-assembly--contig:-NODE-23-length-84184-cov-23.172768_pt1 | contig 84184 bp, 71 predicted proteins | sample MGYA00250060_ERZ773396 | MGnify/ENA primary metagenome ERZ773396 (study PRJEB29103, sample SAMN06111989) | human gut metagenome | biome: human gut; feature: ankylosing spondylitis patient; material...
TTTTTCAAGCAGAAGACGGCATACGAGATATCCACTCGTGACTGGAGTTCAGACGTGTGCTCTTCCGATCTGGAGCAGAAAATATGCTATAGGCTTTCGGGCGCAGATATGTTACAATAGAGCAGAATGAACAGGAGGGCAAGAGCATGAACATCCAGATATTCGGCACCACCAAGTGTTTCGATACCAAAAAGGCTCAGCGCTATTTCAAGGAGCGCGGCATCAAGTTCCAGATGATCGATTTGAAAGAAAAAGAGATGAGCCGGGGCGAGTTTGAAAATGTGTCCCGCGCTCTGGGCGGCTGGCAGGCGCTGGTGAATCCCAACGCCAAGGACAAGCAGACCCTCGCTCTGCTGGACGCGCTGGTGGACTGGCAGAAGGAAGACAAGCTCTTCGAGAACCAGCAGCTGTTCCGCACCCCCATCGTCCGCAATGGCCGTCAGGCCACCGTCGGCTACCAGCCCGACATCTGGAAGAACTGGGAATAAGAAGCTGTTTTCATAACCATTGCACATACTCTGGCTATGAAAACAGCTTTTGGGCCAGTTTCACCAAAATAACACGGGCAGGGTTTTGCACCCTGCCCATGATTGTGGTATACTGTTTTTATCTGAAAAGTGAAACAACGCAGGAGACGATAACGATATGAAGATAGAAATGACCCCGGAAGAACACGCCCGGCTCCACCGCCGCCGCGGTCGGCAGGCCCTCGGGCTGGTCATCGCGGTGCTGGTGCTCATCGGCACGCTGACCGTGCTGCACGCAGGCGTGAATGCCGTGGCAAAGCTGTTTGACGATACGGCCCAGAAGCAGGAATACGAGGACAAGCTGGAAGGTCTGGTGCTGTTCGACCCCGTGCCTTTTGAGGGCATCGAGAACATCGACGACCTGACCCTCCGCGAGGCCGCTGTCTGGGGCTGTGTGTACAGCATCCAGGAGACCCAGGGCGGCTTCGACGGCTACAACACCGACCCCGATACCGAGCAGCTGCTCATCCCCTCGGTGGACGTGGACGCCTACCTTGCAAAGCTTGTCGGCCCCAGCTTCCGCATGACCCACAAGACCTTCGAGATGGAGGATATGACCGTCGAGTTCGACGACACCACCCAGTGCTATAAGATCCCCGTCACCGGCAGCGTGGGCAGTTACCGCGCCACCGTCACCAAGCTGTTCAAGAAGGACGGCCTCCTCCACGTCACCGTGGGCTACATCCCCAACCAGAACGCAACGGACAGCATCCTCACCGCCACCTCGGATACGCCGGTCAAGTACATGGACTATCTGTTCAGCCGCCAGAGCGGCAGCTGGTATCTCACCGGCCTGACCGAGAGCGAGACGAAGCCCGAGTCAACGGCGGCGTCCACTGCCTCCGAGCCTGCCATGATGGCAGACAGCGAGGTGCAGGACGCCATCCTCGCCACCGGCGGCGAAACGCCCGCTGACTCCGACGCCGCGTCCTCCGAGGCCGCAGCCGCCAGCGGGGAAGCGGGCAGCACCGCCGAAAGCGAAGCCGCCTCGGACGCAGAGCCGCAGGCCGAAAGTGCGGCCAGCGCGGCGGCGTAAAACGAATCACAAACAAAAACCGGGAAGCTCCCAGAGCTTCCCGGTTTTTGCATATCCGGAATTACTTCAAATCAAACCGCACGACCACCAGCCGATACCAGAGATACGGCACCATGTTCCATATCATCCACAATTCCATCAGAACATAATTCGGCAAATCACGGAGGCGGAAGGGGCGCTTGCCCAGCTGGCCGTTTTTGAGCAGGGCGAAGGCTTCGTGCATTCCCTTGTCCCACGCCTCGCCGAAGCCCTGTTTGTGGAACTTGCAGCGTTTGAGCAGATAGCCCAGCGCCAGCGGAAGGATGTTGAGGATGAGCATCAGCAGAGGCTCGTTCTTGAGGGGGAGAAGGATGCTGTTGCGGCCGCTCTGCTGGCTCTTGAAGGCGTTGTACCGCACCGCGCCGGTGCTGGCACCGCAGATGTGGTAGCACTTTGCCGTGGGGCAGAGGACGTTTTTGTAACCGGCGTTGTTGGCGCGCCAGCTGAGGTCCACGTCCTCGAAGTAGGCAAAAAAGTTTTCATCGAAGACGCCGATCTCGTCGAGGATGCTTTTGCGGTAGAGGGCCGCGCCGCCGCAGGCCGAGAAGATGCGCTTCTGCTTTGTGTAGCGGCTGGCCCGGCGGCCGTCGCCGGTCTTGCAGGCAAAGCCCATCCATGTGACGTAATCGCCGGCGTCGTCGGCAAGCTCCCGGTCGAAGTGGCGGATCATAAGGCTCTGGACGGCAAAAATTTTCTCGTCGCTCTCGGCCACGCGGATGAGCTCGGCCAGCCACTGGGGCTCTGCAAAGGCGTCGTTGTTGAACAGCACCACGAACTCGCTTTTCGCCCGGGCGATGCCCTGATTGACGGCGTGGGAGAAGCCGGTGTTGGAGCCGTTCTCGATGAGCTGGAAGTTCTCGCGGCTGCAATAGCTGCGGGCCTGCTCAAGGCTCTCGTCGGTGGAGCCGTTATCCACCACGATAAGCTCGAAGTCCTGCTCCGTCTGAGCGTAGACCGACTCGATGGAGTCCTTGAGCCAGCCTTTGCCGTTGATGTTGGGGATGATGATGGTCGCTTTCATAGATTCTGTGCTCCTGCGCATTTTCTTCTAGCATACAAAAGACAGTATAACATATTTTGAAGAGATTGAAAATTCCCTCTTGACAAAAAAGATGATTTGAGTATTATTGTATTAGGCACTTAGTACAGCGACACAAGGAGATGAGACGATGGGCGAACGATTCGATATGAGCCGCCCCATCTACGCACAGATCGTGGAACGGCTCAAGGCAAAAATCCTGGCGGGCGCCTACCCGCCCGGCGGACATCTGGACTCGGTGCGCGACATGGCCGCAGCGGCAGGCGTCAACCCCAACACCATGCAGCGGGCGCTGGCCCAGCTGGAAGCGGAAGGGCTCGTCTACACCGAGCGGACCACGGGCCGATTCGTCACCGAAGATACAGCCCTTTTGGAACAGCTGCGGGACGAGACAGCCCGCGCTATGACCGCCGAATATCTCGAGAAAATGCGCGGCATCGGCTACGGCCCGGCAGAGGCCGCAAAGCTTGTGACGGGCTGGGAAACAAAGGAGAGTGATTCAAATGAATGAGATTTTAACTTGTGAGGGCCTGACGAAATCCTATCAGAAGGGGACGAACGCCCTCGACGGCATCGACCTGCACATCGGCTTTGGCCGCATCGTGGGCCTGCTCGGCCCCAACGGCAGCGGCAAGACCACCCTCATCAAACTGGCGAACGGCCTTTTGCAGCCCACGGCGGGCAGTATAAAAATCGCGGGCATGGCCCCCGGCCCGGATACGAAAGCCATCGTCTCCTACCTGCCGGACGCTGCATGGCTGCCCGACTGGATGCGGGTGGAGCAGCTGGTGGAGATGTTCCGGGATTTCTACGCCGACTTCGACCCCGCCAAGGCGAATGAGATGCTGGAAAAGCTGGAGCTTTCGCCCAAAGCACCCCTCAAGAGCCTTTCCAAGGGCAACAAGGAGAAAGTCCAGCTCATCCTTGCCATGAGCCGGAATGCCCGGCTCTACCTGCTGGATGAACCCATCGGCGGCGTGGACCCGGCGGCGCGGGACTACATCCTGAACACCATCCTCACCAACTACAGCCGGGACGCCTCGGTCATCATCTCCACCCACCTCATCGAGGACGTGGAGCCGGTGCTGGATGAGGCTGTGTTCCTGAAGAACGGCAGGATTTTCGCCCACCGCTCGGTGGATGAGCTCCGCGAGACCGAGGGCATGAGTGTGGATGCATATTTCCGGGAGGTATTCAAATGCTGAAAAAGTTACTGAAATATGAGTTCAAGGCCACCGCCCGCACCTACGGCGGAATGTATCTGGCCCTGCTGGCGGCGTCGGTGCTCTTTGGAGGCTCCGTCTGGAGATGGAACAGCACCAATAGTGACGCCTATTCGGCTCTCGTGGGCCTGCTGAGCCTTGTCTACACCGGCGTCATCATCGGCACCGTGGTCGTCACCATCATGACCATCGTGCAGCGCTTCTACCGCAACCTGCTGGGCCGGGAGGGCTATCTGATGCACACCCTGCCGGTGACGGAAACACAGCTTGTGACCTCGAAGCTCATCTCCAGCACCGTGTGGAGCCTGTGCAGCATCCTCGCAGCCTGCCTTTCCTTCGGCATTCTGGCTGTCCTGATGATGGCGGATATGGACCTGCTTGAGCAGCTGCCGCTGATGTGGTCGGGCATCCGGGAGGCATTCGCCCGCTGTAACATGGAGTTCTGGGAGGCGCTGGCTTTCAGCGGCGTCGTCAGCTTCGTGCGGATGGTCAGCGCCATCGCCTGCATCTATGCTGCCTGCATGGTGGGACATCAGTTCAAGAACCACCCCGCGCTGGCGGGCATCCTGAGCTTCTTTGTCATGCAGTATCTGCAGGGCTGGCTCGAAAAGCTGCTCCAGATCGGCACCGGCGTCTACGAGACGGCCATCTATAGCGCCGTAGGCGATGTGGGCAGCATCGGGACTACCGTCTCGGCTCTGGGCTACATGGGGAGCGCGATGGTCACGCTGGGCATCGCGGTGGCGTTCGGCGTCTTCTGGTTCGGGCTGACGGTCTGGCTGATGCGAAACAAACTCAACCTCGAGTGATGAAACGTGAAAAAATCTGACGGAAAAATTTGAAATTCCCTCTTGACTTTACACGGATAAAGTGTATAATGCAATCAAACCGATGAGGCGGAAGAGAACCTGCAGAGCGCATCTTCAGTGAGCCCGGACAGTGAAAACGGGTGAGAGCGGGGCAGAGATTCGTGGGCCGCCGAGGGCCGGGCAAACGAGGCAGAGCCTCCAGTAGCTTGGGACGGAAGCCTCCGTTACAGGGCAGGGGAGTGTTGGCTCTCCGTGAGGGGCTTTGCGGCTTTCAAGAGGAAAGCGAGCAAGGCAAGCAAGGTGGCACCGCAGATTCGAATTTCTCGACTCTGTCCTTGTGGATGAACACACAGGGACAGGGTCGTTTTGTTATATGAGAACAAAAGCCCGTCCCGCAAGTGGAGCGGGTTTTTATTTTACATGCCGCCCGCTCCAGGGAAGGAGCAACCGCTATGAAAACCATGAACAGGATCTCCCGCCGCAGCTTTCTGAAAGCCGCTATGGCCGCCGCCACTGTTTCCGCGCTGGGTCTGACCGGCTGCGGTTCGTCCGCTTCGAGCACTGCATCCGGCACCGCTTCCGGTGCGGCAGCATCTTCTGCCGCCGCCAGCGAGGCAGGCCAGACCTTCAAGGTGGGCATTGTCAACTATGTTGACCACGCTTCCCTGAACCAGATCGTTGCGTCGGTGGAAGAGCGTCTGGACGAGGTGGGCAAGGAGAAGGGCGTCACCTTCGACTACGCCGACTACTACGCCAACGCACAGGCCGACCAGACCAACCTGAACCAGATCGGCGCCGACCTCGTGGCCGACGGCGTAGACGTCATCGTGGCTGTGGCTACCCCCACCGCCGCTACCATGCTGGCCGCTGTGGAGGATACCGACATCCCCGTCGTCTACTCCGCCGTCACCGACCCCGCCGCCGCAGGCTTTGACACCGAGCCGAACATCACCGGCACTTCCGACGCCCTGAACACCGACGCCATCATGAACCTCATCCTGGCCGTCAACCCCGACATCGACACCATCGGTCTGTTGTATGATCTGAGCCAGGATGCTTCTACACAGGCCATTGCAGACGCCAAGGCTTTCTGCGACAGCAAGGGCATCAAGTACATCGAGAAGAACGGCACCACCACCGCCGAAGTCCAGATGGCCGCTGAGGCCCTCATCGCCGCCGGTGTCAAGGCCGTCTTCACCCCCACCGACAACACCGTCATGACCGCCGAGCTTTCCATCTACGAGACCTTCACCGAGGCAGGCGTCCAGCACTACACCGGCGCTGACAGCTTCGCCCTGAACGGTGCCTTCGTGGGCTACGGCGTCGATTACGTCCAGCTGGGCGAGGCTACCGCCGATATGGTGGTGGAACTGCTCTGCGACGGCAAGACCCCTGCAGACCTGCCGTTCCAGACCTTCGACAACGGCATTGCCACCATCAACACCGAGACCTGCGAGGCTCTGGGCCTCGACCTCGACACCGTGAAGAAGGTCTTTGCACCCTACTGCACCGAGGTCGTGGAAGTGACCACGTCGGAAAACTTCAACTAATATTTATTTAAGGAGCACACCATGCTGGCGAGTATCTTTTCGCTCAACGTCATCCAGACCGCACTCGAGCTGGGCTGCATCTACGCCCTCGTTGCGCTGGCTCTGTTTCTGAGCTATTCCATCCTGAATATCGCGGACCTGTCCACCGACGGCTGCTTCACCCTTGGCTGCGCTGTTGCGTGTCAGGTGGCGCTGACCGGCCACCCCTTCCTCGCCCTGCTGGCGGCGATGGCGGCCGGTGTCTGCTCCGGTTTCATCACAGCCTTTTTGCAGACCCGCCTCGGCGTCGAGAGCATCATGGCCGGCATCATCGTCAACACCGGCCTCTACACCATCAACCTGGCCGTGATGGGCTTCTCGTCCACCATGTCGCTGGTCAAGACCGATACCGTCTTCTCCATCGCCAAGAGCGCCCTGCGCTTCACGGGCGGCGGGTATAAGCTGGTGCTGGCGGCGGTAGTCATCGCGCTGGCCGGTGCCGCCATGGTGGGCTTCCTCGGCACCCGCCTCGGCCTTTCGATCCGTGCCACCGGCGATAACGCTGCCATGGTGCGTGCTTCCAGCATCAACCCCGCCTTCACCATCACGGTGGGCCTCTGCATCTCGGGCGCATTGACCGCCCTTTCCGGCGGCCTGCTGGCTCAGTACCAGAAGAGCTGCGACATCAACGTAGGCACCGGCATGGTGACCATCGCACTGGCTTCCCTCATCATCGGCGAAACGCTGGTGGGCAAGCGGACGATGGTGCGCCGTGTGCTGGGCGTCGTGTTCGGCAGCTGCCTCTACCGTTTTATCGTGGCGGTGGCCCTCCGCTTCAACGTCCCGGCTGCTGCCATGAAGCTGGTCAGCGCCATCATCGTGGCGGTGGCCATCTCGATGCCCGCCATCCGGGAGAAGATCGCCTTTGAGAAGCGCCGCAGTGCGGCCCGTCAGGCACGGAAGGAGCGTGTGTAAAATGGAGATGCTCGAACTTCGTGACCTGCACAAGACCTTCAACCCCGGCACCGTCAACGAGAAAGTGGCCCTGAACGGCGTCAGCCTGACCATGGAAGCGGGAGACTTCGCCACCATCGTCGGCTCCAACGGCGCGGGCAAATCCACCCTCTTCAACGCCATCACCGGCGGCTTCATCGCCGACGAGGGCAGCATCACGCTGGGCGGCGAGGACATCACCTTCGCGCCGGAATATCAGCGCAGCCGGGTCATCGGCCACCTGTTCCAGGACCCGCTCAAGGGTACGGCCCCCAACATGACCATCGAGGAGAATCTGGCGCTGGCCTACCTTCGCGCCGGGACCGCCCCCAACGCCATCTTCTCCCGCATCTCCCGCAGGGATAAGGAGATCTTCCGTGAGAAGCTGGCCCTGCTGGATATGGGCCTCGAAGACCGGATGAAGCAGCCGGTGGGCCTGCTGTCGGGCGGTCAGCGTCAGGCACTGACCCTGCTGATGGCCACCCTCGTCACCCCGAAGCTCCTGCTTCTGGACGAGCACACCGCCGCTCTCGACCCTGCCACCGCCGAAAAGGTGCTGGACCTCACCAAGAGCATCGTGGCCGAAAAGAAGATCACCTGCCTGATGGTCACCCACAATATGCATCAGGCATTGGAGCTGGGCAACCGCACCCTCATGATGGACGCGGGCCGCATCGTCTTTGACGTCAAGGGCGAGGCCCGCAGTAAGATGACCGTGGACGACCTGCTCGAGAAGTTCCGCGAGAACGCCGGCAAGGCTCTCGACAATGACCGCATCCTCCTGAGCAAGGTGGAAGCCAACAACTGAGAATAAGCAGAAAGACTGCTGCAAAACAGCTCTCTGAAAAAAACAATGAACAAAACCCGGAACCCTTTCAGAGCCAGGACGGCTTGAAAAGAGTTCCGGGTTTTGTGTTGTTTCTTTCTATCTTACAGCATCTTGGAGAGGAATGCCTTCAGACGCGGGTGCTTGGGGTTGGTGAACAGCTCCTGCGGCGGCTCATCCTCCTGAATGCGGCCCTCGTCGATGAAGATGACGCGGTTGGAGACTTCGCGGGCAAAGCCCATCTCATGGGTGACCACCAGCATGGTGATGCCGGTGTGAGCCAGCTCCTTCATCAGCTCAAGCACTTCGCCCACCATCTCGGGGTCGAGGGCGCTGGTAGGCTCATCGAAGAGGATGACGTCCGGGTCCATTGCCAGCGCCCGGGCGATGGCGATGCGCTGCTGCTGGCCGCCCGAAAGGCTCTTGGGGTAGACGTTGGCCTTGTCGGCCAGACCTACGCGGGCCAGAAGCTCGTCGGCGCGCTTGGAGATGGCCTCTTTGTCCTTGAGCTTGAGCAGGCTGGGGGCCAGCTCGAGGTTTTTCTTGACGGTCAGGTGGGGGAAGAGGTTGAAGTGCTGGAACACCATGCCCATCTTCTGGCGGACGGAGTCGATGTGGTCGTCGTCCACCTCCACGCCCTCAAATTTGATGCTGCCGCCGGTGGGGATCTCCAGCCGGTTCAGGCAGCGCAGGAAGGTGGATTTGCCGCAGCCCGAGGGGCCGATGAGGCAGACCACGTCGCCGCGGTAGATGTCGATGTCGATGCCCCGCAGCACGTCCAGAGTGGGGGCAGCCTGCTTTGCGCCCTTCCGCTTTTCGCCGCCGTAGGTCTTGGTCAGGCCCCGGACTTCCAGGATCTTATCGGTCACTTTGTGCCAGCCTCCTCTCAAATTTTGCAAGCAGCCAGGTAAAGATCATCACCAGCACCAGATAGATCAGTGCCACGCCAAACAGGGGGAACATGGCCTCGTAGGTGCGGTTCATGATGCCCTGGGCCGCATACAGCAGCTCCTTGCCGCCGATGACGGTGATAAGGGAAGTATCCTTCAGCAGCATGATGAACTCGTTGCCCAGGGCAGGCAGCACGGCGCGGATGGCCTGGGGGATGATGATGACCACCATGGTGGTGATGTAGTTGAGGCCCAGGCTGCGGCCGGCCTCCATCTGGCCCGGGTCCACAGCCATCAGGCCGCCCCGGATGATCTCGGAGACGTAAGCGCCGGAGTTGATGCCCAGCGCCAGAGCGCCTACCATGGTAAAGTTGCGGCTGTTGTTGAAGATGACCATGCTCATGATCAGCAGCTGCACCATCATGGGGGTGCCCCGGATCACGGTGGTGTACACCTGGCACACGGCGTTAAAGACCCCCAGCACGGGGTTCGAGCGGCCAGGGCGCTGCTGGTCGTGGGACACACGCACCAGCGCCACCACGCTGCCCAGCAGGACGCCCATGGCCAGAGCAATGGCAGTGACCAGCAGGGTGGTGCCTACGCCCCCGATGTACTGGAGCCAGCGGTCCTTCAGGACAAAGGCCTGATAAAATTTGTAGAACAGCTCCTGCCCCATGTCCAGCCGGCCGCCGCTTTTCAGCAGCTGGCTCAACAGTTCGTATTGTGCGGCCATTCGCATCCTCACTTTCTTTTCGTCTGTTGTGATCTTGTCAGAATTTTGTAACCTATATCCCTTAAAAAAGGGGAGGTGCCCGGTGGGCCGCCTCCCCTTGAGGGGTCTGTTTACTCAGCCTTGATGTACTTGTCCACGATGGCCTGCAGGGTGCCGTCGGCCTTCAGCTCCTCCAGAGCGGCGTTCACAGCCTCCAGCAGAGCGGTGTTGCTCTTGTTCATGCCAATGGCATAGTCCTCCTCGGCGTAGCTGGTGTCCAGGATCTTCAGGCCGGGGTTGGACTCCACATAGGCCTTGGCGGGCTCGTTGTCGATGACCACAGCGTCCACCTGGCCGTTGTTCAGGGCCTGTACAGCGGTCAGGCCGCTGTCGTAGGCCACCACGGCGTCCTCGCCAAAGTCGTCGGAGCAGTACAGGTAGCCGGTGGTGCCGCGCTGGGTGCCGATCTTCTTGCCGGCCAGATCGTCCACAGAGGCAATGTCGGAGCCCTCGGGCACGATGACGGACTGGATGCCGGTGGCGTAGCTGTCGGAGAAGGACATCACAGCCATCCGCTCGTCGGTGACAGTGATGCCTGCCATGGCGATGTCGGCCTTGCCCTGCTGCACGCTGAGCAGAGCGGCGTCAAAATCCATGTCATCGATCTGCAGCTCCAGGCCCAGCTTCTCGGCAATGGCCTGTGCGGTGTCCACATCGATGCCCTCAATGGTGCCGGCGTCGGTGGTCATCTCGTAGGGAGGGAAGGTGGCGTTGGTGGCCATGGTCAGCTTGCCGGCCTCCACGGTGGTCAGCTCAGCAGCGGCAGCGCTGGTGGAAGCAGCCTCAGAAGAAGCAGCAACAGAGCTTGCAGCAGCGGAAGAAGCGGTGGAGGCAGAGCCGCCGCAGGCGGTCAGGGCCAGAGCAGCAGCGGAAACAGCGGCGGCAGCAAGAAAGCTGCGGCGAGAGATCTTTTTCATATTCAAACACTCCTCTTTATGTGCATATCGTTTGCATCTCTCTGCTGCGATGCGATTCATCGAAAAATCAGAGAGCGTGTTTAGTATAGGTTGTACAATTTGAAAAGTCAAGTGTTGTGCAAAAATTCCATCAAATTGAAACCGAATTGCAAACAATTATGCAGAATAAAGCTTGAGAGAGATGTATATATGCAGAACCTCTCAGTCTGCCCGGATGCGAAAGCCTCTCCCTTTGGGAGAGGTGTCACCGCAGGTGACGGAGAGGGCAAGCTCAGTGCGACAGAGCCGCCGCACGGCGATAGGCAGCCCCTTTGTCAGAGCGAAACTATCGCGACGTCTGCAATTCTTTGGCAGCGTCCTTGCCCTCTCAGGCGCTTCGCGCCAGCTCTCCCAAAGGGAGAGCCATTATACGCTTCTTGCCAGCTCTTCCACGCTCCGCTTCGGCACGCAGTAGTCACCGTTCTCATCGAGGTAATACTTGATGCCGGTCTTTTCCGTCATCGGTACGACCCTGGCGGCATGAGTGGGGCAGCCAAGCGCCACCATGAACGCCAGCTTGTCCGGCGCGGCGATGCCCAGCAGCTCGCTCAGGGCGGGCTTGTTGATGGCGCCCATGATGCAGCTGCCCACGCCCTTGGCCCATGCGGCGAGGGTGATGTTCGCCAGCGCGATGCCGGTGTCGGTGTTCAGGTCGCCGGGGATGGAGCTGTCCTGCACGACGGCCAGATACATCACAGGCTGCTCGTCGGCTTTGGGAGCACCCTGCTCCGGCGGCAGATAACCGGCCCACTTGACCAGCGGATGGACCTTTTTCACCATCTCGGGGCTCTGCACCACCACCAGCTTCACGGCCTGACGGTTCGCGCCGCAGGACGACAGGCGCAGGGCCTCCACCATATCGTCCACCACATCCTGCGGCACCGGCTTCTGGGCGAAGCGGCGGTAGGTGCGGCGGGTGTTGAGCGTTTCCATAATAGACATCGGCAGACACTCCTTTACTATATAAGTACAGCCTGATTATAGCATAGCAGCAGGCGCAGTGCAAGGAATTTGGATGCGGCGGCAAACACGGACAAGACACGTCTGCGAGATGAAGAAATAAGAGAAAAATCCATAAACCAGAGATAAAAATGACGATATGATGTTAATGAGCGCTAACATACTGGGAAAATATTGACAAAAAGCAGAAGATGCCCTATCATTAGTTATGGCAAACTAACCGCCTTTTGCGGAGACGCGCAAGGGAAAACAAGAAGAAACAAAACAGTTTATGAGGTGCAAGAAAATGACTAATATGACTCGTCGTAATTTCCTGAAGAGCGCTGGTGTGATGGCTCTGGCTGTGGCAGCAGCGGGTGTTCTCTCTGGCTGCGATAGCAGCAAAAATCCTGTAATGGCAGATGTCAAGGTGGAATACTGGCGTGAGAAGAACAACTGGCTTCAGGACCTGCACATTGGCGATGGTGCGTATGATGAGACCGTCAGCGTTGTGAAGGGCGGCAAGGTCAAGAAGGAGCAGCTGACGAAGCTGGGAGATGCTTGCAGCAAGAGCGGTACTACTTACTATGCTAATAAGGTTCCTGATGAAATTGAGGTCGAATGGGAAACTAAGACCCCGACGGTTAAGATTTATCTCCATATGTAATAGCTTGATTCGATGAGAAAAGCACCCGCAGCATGTTTCCATATCATGGGGAAACAGCGCTGCGGGTGCTTTTTGTTGCTACAGCTTATTTGCTCTTCCACCCATGCCCCTTCGGCATGGGCAGGCCCAGCACCAGCGCGATGCCCACAGCCAGCGTGACGGCCACCTTGAAGGTGGAGATGCCGTTGGCCAGCGAAAGGGCATTCTCGCCCTGGATGAAGTAGTAGGCGGTGTAGTAGATGCCCGCGCCGGGGACCAGCGGGAAGATGCCGGTCAGCAAAAAGACCGTCACCGGCGTCTTGAGCAGCACGGCGCAGATACGCGCCGCCAGCGTCAGGGGGATCACCGCCACCAGAGCGGCCCCGGCGGCCTCGGCCCCGTACAGGATGGCCAGCTCGTAGATGAACCAGCCCACCGCGCCCACCAGCGCACAGCAGGGGAGCGTGCGCTTAGGGCAGGCGAAGAGGACGGCGAAGCTCAGCGTCCCCGCCCCGGCCAGAAAGAACTGTGCCGCCAGCTGGCCGATCTGTGTGCTTGTCAAGGTCATCATACCACCGTCACCCCCGTCAGCAGAGAAGTAAGGCTCAGAACAAGGCCGGTGCCGATGGCGATGCTGGCCGCGATGAGCAGGGCGTCTATCATTCGGATGGTGCCGGAGAGGTAGTCGCCCTGCACGAAGTCCCGGATGCCCATGGTGAAGGCGATGCCGGGGGTCAATATCATCAGGGCGCCGATGATGGCGTGGCTGGCCTCAGTGTCCAGCAGATGGCACCCCAGAATGCAGACCAATGTAATGAGCGCTGCCGCCGAGATCTTGCGGAAGCCGTTGGAAAGATTCTTCTTTTCGCAGAGCAGCAGATAACCGCTGACGATGAAACCCGCCGCCGCTGCCGCCAGCGCCGAGCGTATCGTGCCGCCGAAGATGAGCGCAAAACAGGCTGTGCCGCTCATCCCGGCGAGGAGCTGGGTCTTCCCCTTGGGGAAGGGGATGCGCCGGGCCTCGGCCAGGCGGTGTTCAGCCTCGTCCAGTGTGACGCCCCCGGCTGCTATCTCGCGGGAAAGGGCATTCACCGCGGCCACCCGGCCTAAGTGGGTCGTCCGCACCGGCACGTTCCGCACTTCGGCGATCTCTGCCGTGCCGGCGCTGGCGAAGATGCCGTTGGTCAGCACGTAGACATGGAACTCCCGCAGATGGAAGCTGCGGGCCATGATCTCCATCGTCTGCTCCACTCGGAAGACCTCTGCTCCGTTTTCCAGCAGAGTCTCGCCCGCCGCCATGATAAAGTCCATGATGCGGCGCCGCTGCTCGTCGCTGGGATATAACTCTCTGCTGTCCATTCCGGCCCTCCCTGTCATGCCCGCCAAAGGGGGCATATCATCTCATGCTATACTGTATCATAATTCCGGCGGCTTGCAAAGGCGTCTTTTCACATTTTTGCACAACTTCCGTCCTTGCCGTCGGGGGCGCAGTGTGTTACACTGATAACAACTATGGAAAGATCCAGAAACCACAGGAGGAAATGACCGTGAAGCAGAGTCTGAGTTTCGCGCGCCGTCTGACGGCGCTGGTGCTGGCAGCTGTGATGCTGTGCGTGGCTGTCCCGGCGGCGTTCGCCGAGGATGCCGCACCCGGTGCCACCACCATTGGCGGTGCAAACACCACCCTTATCCCTGAGGAAGAGGAAAATTGTCTGAGCTGGCTCTTCGGCTCCAAAGATAAAATCACACTGCCCTATCTGAACATCAAGGGCAAGGGCCTGCGCCGGAACGTGTCGCTGGACCTCGTGGACTGCCTGGTGGGCATCACCTACACCGAGCTTGGCGCCATCGGCAGCTATGTCAGCGCCAGTGCCGCGCAGGAGGCGTGGAAGGCTCAGGCCGTGGCCATCCACTCCTACCTCGAGTACCATAAGCAGTACGGCTCCTCGGCCAACGCCCTCATCTACACCCCCGTGGAGGACATCCCGTCCTCGGCCCGGTCGGCCATCCGCAAGGCGGTGGAGTCGGTGAAGGATGAGGTGCTGACCTACAACGGCAGCGTCATCGACGCCGTCTGGTCGGCCAGCGCGGGCTACAACACCCAGACCGGCATCTACGGCACCTGCTCCAGCCTCGACGCCTGGGGCTCGGATGTGCCGTATCTCAAGAGCGTGGAAAGCCCCTATGAGCGCCAGTACCACGAGAAGATGCGCCGCATCATCGGCAAGGATTATGACTATGTCGAGTACAACGACAGCCGCACCGGTGAGCCATACCAGAGCGCCGACACCACCCACAAAGACCTCGGCGGCTTCGTCCAGTACAATACGCTGGTGTCCAATGGCCGCAGCTACCGCTATATCGGCCAGTTCGTGTCCTCCCGCTACTGCTTCGATTTCAGCACGGATGCAGCGGGTGTACCCTGTATGTACTACTACGGCTTCGGCCACGGCGTGGGCATGAGCCAGTGCGGCGCTGTGGGCTACGCCGCCGAAGAGGGGATGGGCTACCGCGACATCCTGAAGCACTACTACTCCGGCGTTTCCATCCGGACGGTGGGCAGCGGCACGAGCTCCGGCGGCGGTCTGTTCAGCTGGCTGCGCCGCCTGCTGGGCATGTAAAAAATCAAAAGGAATTGCGCAAAATACTTCTCAAATGAGACGTGATTTGGTATACTGTACACGCTTGTACACAAGAGACAGACGATTTCGCGTTTCACGCTCCAGAGCGGGAGCGATACGATAAAGAATAACAGGTGGAGAGAACGGAATGCAGTTGGAGAAGGAAAAGAAAGAAAAGCGGGAGCGGGAGCGCTGCCGCGCACTGGCGCAGCGCATCGCGGAGGAGGCAAACCCCGCCTCGGCGGCCCTGCTGGGAGAGCAGATGTCCCTGCTGACGGAAGCCCTGCACCGTGCAGGTGTGGAGGCAGAAGAGTGGACAGAGGGCTCTGCGGCAGAGCTTCTTGTGGTGGCAGACCCCGCGTGGGAAACGCTGCCCGAGACCCTGCCCGCCCGGGTGCTGCTGGTGAGCGATGAGAGCACCGTGATGGCGGGCTGGGCCGAGCAGCTGGCCCAGAGAGGGTATTTCCGCGATTTTGGCTGGCGCAGCAAGGGCCGCGCCCAGCAGTCGGCGCTGTTCTGCACCAGCCAGCCCACTCAGCTGAAGATGGTGCGGGGCTACGAGATGGAAATGGACATCCTGCGTGACCGGATGGTGCGCGCTGAGCGCACCAGCGGCGAGGAAGCCGAGCTCATCGCCCGGCTGCGCAGCGACCTTTCGCTCAGCCGCAGCCACGAGCAGCAGCTGGAAAAGGCACTGGGCGAGGTGACGGGCTCGAAGTTCTGGAAGATGACCTGGCCCATGCGCTATGTCGTCAGCAAGAGCCGCCAGCTCTGGCACACTCTGCCCTTCTTCGTGCTCCTGCGGGAGCTGCGCAGCGGCGGCATCGAGGGTGTGCGGGAACTGGCCCGCGCCCGCCGCGAGTACGCCGCCCTCTTCCCGGGCAAAGTCATGCGCGCCGACCGGTTCGCACCGGTGGAACTGCTGGTGCGGCAGGCAGGCAATCAGCCTGCAGGCCCCAGGATCAGCATCGTGGTGCCGCTCTACAACACCCCGCTGGACTTCCTCGAAGAGCTGCTGGATTCCGTTGTGAACCAGACCTACCGCAACTGGGAGCTCTGCTGTGTGGACGCCGGCACCGCCCCGGGTGTGGGCGAGATGGTGCAGCAGCGCGCCGCTGTGGACCCTCGTATCCGCTACAGGAAGCTGGAGAAGAATGAGCTCATCCCCGGCAACACCAACAAAGGCATCGAGATGGCCACCGGCGACTTCATCGCCCTGCTGGACCACGACGACATCCTCCACCCCTGCGCCCTCTGGTACGCCGCCAAGGCCATCGCAGAGCAGGGAGCCGACTTCGTCTATACCGATGAGGCGACCTTTGAGGGCAAGGTGGAGAATGTGGTGCTCTACCACTTCAAGCCTGATTTCATGCTGGACAACCTCCGCTCCAACAACTATATCTGCCACCTGACCCTCTTCAGCCGCCGGCTGATGGATGCCGCAGGCGGCCCGGAGCGGATGGAGTACAACGGCAGTCAGGATTACGAGCTCTTCCTCCGCCTGACCGAGACGGCCCGGAAGATCGTCCACATCCCCCATGCCCTCTATTACTGGCGTTCCAGCCCCGGCAGCACGGCCAGCGACATCTCCGCCAAGACCTACTGCATCGACGCGGGCATTGCCGCCCTCAAGGCTCATTACGCCCGCTGCGGCGTGGCCGTGGACGATGTGTCCCTCATCCCGGGTACGCCGGGCTACTACAAGACCGATTATACCATCGACCATCCGGGCCGGGTGAGCATCCTCATCCCCACCTGCGACCACATCCGCGACTTGGTGACCTGCGTGGAGTCCATCTACGCCCGCACCACCTACCCGGATTTTGAGATCATCCTCATCGAGAACAACAGCAAGGCCCCCGAGACCTTCCGCACCTACGAGCGGATGCAGAAGGAGCACCCCGATAACCTCAAGGTCGTCACCTGGGAGGGCAAGGGCTTCAACTACAGCGCCCTGAACAACTTCGGCGAGAAGTTCGCCACCGGTGAGTATCTGCTTCTGCTCAACAACGACACCGAGGTCATCACTGCCGCATGGCTGGAAGAGATGGTCATGTATGCCCAGCAGAAGCGGGTGGGCTGCGTGGGTGCAAAGCTGCTCTATCCGGACGATACCATCCAGCACGCCGGTGTCGGCTTCGGCATCGGCGGCGTGGCGGGCCATCTGCACAAGTACTATCCTGCCAGCTCCGACGGCTATATGGGCCGCCTGAACTATGTGCAGGACGTCTACGCCGACACCGCCGCCTGCCTGCTCATCCGCAAGGAGATCTACGACGAAGTGGGTGGTCTGGACGAGAGCTATGCCGTGGCCTTCAACGATGTGGACTTCTGCGTCCGCGTCCGTCAGGCAGGCTACACCAACGTCTTCACTCCGTTTGCCCAGCTCTACCACTACGAGAGCAAGAGCCGCGGCATGGAGGACAACCCCGAAAAGCAGAAGCGTTTTCAGGGCGAGGTGCTGCGTTTTCAGGCCCGCTGGGGCGACCTGCTGGCTGCAGGCGACCCCTGCACCAACCCCAACTTCGACATCCAGCGCGAAGATTTCAGCCTGAAGATATTACCGCTGGAATAAATAAAAGAGGAACAACCTCTCAGTCTCGCTTCGCTCGCCAAGACCGGGTTGCGGCACCCAGCATCCGCTTCACTTTGCTTGCGTATTGCTGGCCGCTGCCCCAACAATGACTCCCTGCTTCCGCCACTGGCGGCGGTCGTCATTGTTGCCCCTAAAAAGGGGAGCCCTTGGCATGGCGGAAAGGTCTGAACTACAAAAATGAGGAGCATAAAACTTGGAACTCTCTGCCTGTATCGTTGTCTATAACGGCTGTGACGAAGCCCTCAAGGCGGCGCAGACGGTGCTGCAATACACCCGCCGCCACCCGCTGACCCTCTATCTGGTGGACAACGCCAGCCCCGACGGCAGCGGCGCACGTCTGGAAGCTGCCGTGAAGGGCGGCGCTTTGAGCACTCAGCCCGGCCAGAAGGTCGAGGTGCGCTGCCGCAAGGAGAACGGCGGTTTCGGCACCGGACACAACACCGTCCTGCCGGAGCTGACGAGCGACTATCACTTCATCCTGAACCCGGACATCCAGCTCACCGCCGATACCCTCAGCGATTTGGCCGACTGGATGGCCGCCCACCCGGATGCTGTGATGGCCCGGCCGGGGCTGCGCTTCCCGGATGGCCGTTCCCAGAGCCTGCCGCTGCGGCGCTGTGCGCTGCGGCCTATGGTCTACCGCCAGCTGCCGTTTTTGAAATTCTGGGAGAAATATAACCGTGCGTATTTGATGGAGGGGGAGGATCTGTCCGCTCCCGTTGAGATCGAGTTCTGCACCGGCAGCTTTTCCGCCGTGCGGACGGCGGAGTTCAAGGCCGTGGGCGGCTTCGATGAGCACTACTTCATGTATGTGGAGGATGCCGACCTGACCCAGAAGATGCGCACCACCGGCAAAGCCTACCTCGTGCCGCAGTACACCGCCATCCATGCATGGCATCGTGCGGCCCACCGCAGCCTCAAGCCCTTTTTGTGGCAGACCGGGAGCCTGCTGCGGTATTTCCACAAGTGGGGGTTCAAGTTCTGAGCCTTTGCTGATGAAACAAAAGAGCGCTCTCCGCAAAAATTTTTGCGGAGGGCGCTCTTTCCTTGCTTTTTTTTCGATTTGATAGTAGAATAAGGTGTAATACTATCGCAAGCCTGCCAGTAGTGCATAGCGAGATCCTGCCAGCGCGCGTGGCGCGGGAAGCCCGGCGGCTGGCGGCGTATTACCACCAACATTGTTTACAGCGGACGCAGCTCCGCTTTGAATCCATACAGGACCCGGCGGATACGCTGTCGGGCCTTGTACAAGCTGCACAACTTTTTTATTTCATAATATAAGGAGTGCACAAAAATGAAAGGTATCATTCTGGCCGGCGGTGCCGGCACCCGGCTCTATCCGCTGACGATGGTCACCAGCAAACAGCTGCTGCCCGTCTACGACAAGCCGATGATCTATTATCCTCTGTCCACCCTCATGCTGGCGGGCATCCAGGACATCCTCATCATCTCGACCCCCACCGACACGCCCCGCTTCGAGGCGCTGCTGGGCGATGGCAGCCAGTACGGCATCCATCTGCAATATAAGGTCCAGCCGTCCCCGGACGGTCTGGCTCAGGCTTTCATCCTCGGTGAAGAGTTCATCGGCGACGACTGCTGCGCAATGATCCTGGGCGACAACATCTTCTACGGCAACGGCTTCTCCAAGATTTTGAAGAATGCTGTCTCCAACGCCGAGAACAAGGGCCGCTGCACCGTCTTCGGCTACTATGTGCCGGACCCTGAGCGCTTCGGCATCGTGGAGTTCGACGCAAACGGCAAGGTGCTGAGCGTCGAGGAGAAGCCCCAGCACCCCAAGAGCAACTACGCCATCACCGGCCTGTACTTCTACAACAAGGAAGTCGTTAAGATGGCAAAGCAGGTCAAGCCCTCGGCCCGCGGTGAGCTGGAGATCACGACCCTGAACGATATGTACCTCAAGCAGGATGAGCTGGACGTCCAGCTGCTGGGCCGCGGCTTTGCATGGCTGGACACCGGCACGATGGACAGCCTCGTGGAGGCAGCCGACTTTGTGCGGATGATCGAGAAGCGTCAGGGCATCAAGATCAGCGCCCCCGAGGAGATCGCATTCAAGTACGGCTGGATCGACCGCGACACCCTGCTGGAAAGCGCAGAGCGCTACGGCAAGAGCCCCTACGGCCAGCACCTCAAGAATGTGGCCGACGGCAAACTGAAGTATTAAGAGAGGCGGTATCCGCATGAAAATCATTGTTACCGGCTGCAGAGGCCAGCTTGGCACCGAGATCATCAAGCAGCTCCGGGAAGGCCGCAGTGAGCTTGGCCCCATCCCCGAGAAGCTGGTGAGCGCCACGGTCATTCCGGTGGACCTGCCGGAGCTGGACATCACCAACTACAAGATGGTGGATGACTTCATCCGCCGTCAGCGCCCGGACGTCATCATCAACTGCGCCGCTTTCACCAACGTGGACGGCTGCGAGGTGAACCATGACGCTGCCTTCAAAGCCAACGCCATCGGCCCCCGCAATCTGGCACAGGCCGCCACCAAGACCGGCGCCCGTCTGGTACACGTCTCTACGGATTATGTCTTCTCCGGCCGCGAGAACGGCGGCATCCCGCAGGATGAGGCCACCATTCCCGGCCCCATCAGTGCCTACGGCTCCACCAAGCTCATGGGTGAGAAGTATGTGGAGCAGTTCTGCCACCGCCACTTCATCGTCCGCACGGCATGGCTCTACAGCTACTACGGCAAGAACTTCGTCAAGACCATCGTGAACGCCGGCAAGAAATTCGGCAAGCTGGAAGTCGTCAACGACCAGTGCGGCAACCCCACCAACGCCGTCGATCTGGCCCACGAGATCCTGCAGCTCTGCGTGACCCACGAGTACGGCCTCTACCACTGCACCGGCGAGGGCATCTGCTCCTGGTATGATTTCGCATCGGAGATCATCCGCCTGTCCGGCGTGGACGCCACCGTGTCTCCCTGCACCAGCGAAGAGTACAAGGCAAAGCACCCGGACAGCGCCGACCGCCCCAAGTGGAGCGCTCTGGACAACCGGATGCTCCGCTGCACCGTCGGCAACGACGTCCGCGACTGGAAGGACGCGCTGGCCTGCTTCTTTGAGCACTGGGACGGCGACAATGGGATGAAATGACCCTCCCAGTCACCGAAGGTGACGGAGAGGGCAGGGCCGCTGAAAATGAAGAGAACACTGAGGAAAATCATATTATGAAAAAATATCTTATCACCGGCTGCGCCGGTTTTATCGGTTCCAACTTTGTGCATTATATGCTCAAGAAGTACCCCGAGATCCTGCTGGTCAACCTCGACAAGCTGACCTATGCCGGCAACCTCGAGAACCTGAAGGACGTTGAGGGCGACCCCCGCCACGTCTTTGTGCAGGGCGACATCTGCGACAAGGAGCTGGTCGAGAGCCTGTTTGCAAAGTACGATTTCGATTACGTTATCAACTTTGCCGCTGAGAGCCACGTTGACCGCTCCATCAAGAACCCTGAAATTTTCGTCCAGAGCAACGTGATGGGTACCGTCAACCTGCTGCAGCGCGCCAAGGAAGCCTGGTACGACGCTGACGCCAAGACCTGGAAAGAGGGCAAGAAGTACCTGCAGGTGTCCACCGATGAGGTCTACGGCGCTCTGGGCGCTGAGGGCTTCTTCATGGAGACCACCCCGCTCTGCCCCCACAGCCCCTACTCTTCCTCCAAGGCCAGCGCTGATATGTTCGTCATGGCATTCCACGACACCTACGGTATGCCCATCAACATCACCCGCTGCTCCAACAACTACGGCCCCTACCAGTTCCCCGAGAAGCTCATCCCGCTGATGATCAACAACGTCAAGCACCATAAGCAGCTGCCCGTCTACGGTGACGGTATGCAGATCCGCGACTGGCTGTACGTTGAGGACCACTGCAAGGCCATTGATATGGTCTGCAACGGCGGCAAGGTGGGCGAGGTCTACAATGTCGGCGGCCACAACGAGCGCCCCAACATCTTCATCGTCAAGACCATCATCGAGCAGCTGCACGACCGCCTGAAGGACGACGGCATCAGCGAAGACCTCATCAAGCATGTCGCTGACCGTCTGGGCCATGACCGCCGCTATGGCATCGACCCCACCAAGATCAAGAACGACCTTGGCTGGTATCCTGAGACTCCCTTCGAGAAGGGCATCGTCCTGACCATCGACTGGTACCTCGACCACGAGGAGTGGATGGAGCACATCACCAGCGGCAACTATCAGAAATACTACGAGGAAATGTACAAGAATAAGTAACTCCTTGTAAATAGCCTGAAAGCGAAAAAGAGCAGGGCGTGCGGCTATATGGCTGCACGCCCTGCTCTTTTTTGTCGGAGTTAAAGCTTGTCTTCTTTCATGTAGCGGATGAGCAGGGGCAGCTCATAGACCAGCATGGACAGCCAGCCGATGCCGTAGCTCACAGGCATGATCTGCAGATCGACCTTGAGCACCAGCACCAGCACAGCGGCGGCGGCCACGCGGAAGCCCATGTTGAGCATACTGCTGTTCAGGGTGATCTTCAGATCGCCGAGGCCGCGGAAGCCGCCCTGGATGCCGTTGGTCACGCCGGGCATCAGGTAGAAGAGGGAGGCGCACCGCAGGAACTTGACGCCCAGGTCGATGACGGCGGGGTCATCCACGAAGAGGGAGATGATGGGGCGGGCGAAGAGCAGGCAGACGGCCATCAGGCAGAAACCGTAGATGAGCTCGATGCGCAGGCCGCAGAAAAAGCCCTGACGCACCCGCTCCTTTTTGCCGGCACCGTGGTTCTGGGCCATCAGGGTGGTCATAGCGTGGGCGATGTTCTGCTGGGGCATATAGGTGAAGTCGTCCACCCGGCTGGCGGCGGTGAAAGCGGCCATTGCGTTGATGCCCAGAGTGTTGACGATGGCCTGCACGGCGATCTTGCCCAGCTGGACGGTGGCCTGCTGCATGGCACTGGTCCAGCCGTACTGGACGGTGCTGCGCAGCAGAGAGCTGTCAAAGACGAACCAGCGCCGCCCCAGCTGAAGGACGGGAACTTTGAGCTGGATATAGACGACGCAGAGCACACAGCAGAGCGCCTCGCTGAGGACGGTGGAGAGGGCGCAGCCTTCGCTGCCCCAGCCCAGCACCTCGACAAAGAAGAGGTCGCCGCCGATGTTCAGCACGGCGCTTATCATCAGAAAGTAAAGGGCGCTCTTGCTGTCGCCCAGCGCCCGCATGGTGGCGGCGAGGAAGTTGTAAAAGAAGGTGAAGATGAGGCCCGCAAAGACGATGCGGAGGTACTGCACCGCGATGGGCAGGATCTCTTCCGGAACCTGCATCAGCCGGAGCAGCGGCGTTGCCAGCAGAACGCAGAGGGCCGAAAAGACCAGCGAGAACACCGTGCCTGCGATGGCGGTGGTGGAGACCTGACGCTCCACGCGCTGGGTGTCTCCGGCACCATAGGCCGTGCTGACGAGGATGCCGGCACCGAGGCAGAGACCGTTGATGAAGAGGATGGCCAGCGTCATCAGCGGGTTGGAGGTGCCGACGGCGGCAAGGGCGTCTTCACCGACAAATTTGCCCACGATGATGCTGTCGGCGGCGTTATAAGTGAGCTGGAACAGGTTGCCCAGCACCAGCGGGATGGTGAATTTGACCAGAAGGGGCGTGATGGCTCCGGTCGTCATGTCTTTTGTCATGGATTCCTTCTCGTTTCCTTTTTATAGTATGTTCTGGCGTGCGCTGAACACGGCCAGTGCCGAACGGCTTTTGCCGTTTGCGATAAGCCGGGCCGCTGCGTGAAGGGCGGCACCTGCGCTGAGGGAGGCCGGGATGGCATCGGTGCGCAGGACCCGCTGCGCCGCCCGGACGGCATCGGCGGTGGTGACGGCAGCGATGTTGTCCACTACATAGGAGTTGTAGTTGCCGGGAACGAGGCCGAAGCCGATGTCCGGGATGCCATGGGAGCCGGTGAGGCCGCTGCTCAGGGCCTGACTCTCGTAAGGCTCCACGGCTACGATGCGGACGTCATTCGTCCACGCCTTGACCGTTTCGCCCACGCCGGTGATGGTGCCGCCGCTGCCCACGCCGATGACGATGCTGTCCACGATGCTGGAACCCTCCCGCGCGATGGAGCGCACCAGTGCAGGCCCCGTCACCCGGCGGTGATAGGTGGGGTTGTCGTCGTTGTTGAGCCAGTCCATATAGTACCAGCCCTTCTCGGCGGCGGTGGCTTTTGCCAGCGCCCGTGCGCCTGCAGGGCCCGCCTGGGCCGGGGTATGGATGATCTGCGCTCCGAGGCGGAGCAGGCTCTCCTGCCGCATGGCGGGGGCGTCCTCCGGCATGACCAGCGTCACCGGGTGGCCCGCCGTCAGCCCCGCCAGCGTCAGCGCTGTGGCAAAAGGCCCTGATACGGCCTCCACGATGGTCTGGCCGGGGGTCAGCGCCCCGCGCTCAAGGGCCAGCGCCAGCATCCCCTCAGCCAGCTCGTCCCGCGCCGTGCCGGTGGGGCCGTTGTAGTTCAGATAGGCGTACAGCCGCCCCCGCAGCCCGCAGGCCGCAAGATAGCCCCGCAGCTCGACGATGGGGCCGGGCAGCAGGGTCTGGTAGATGTTGGGGTAGATAGGCACGGGCGGTCTCCTTTCGCGTCCGGGGGAAAGCTTACGCCTATAACTTTAACGCAAAGGAGAGGAAGCGTCAAGCGGGGCTTGGGCAGAAAAGAGAAAAATCGGGAGAAAATTTGGCAAAATGACGCAAAAAGTCCTTGACAAGGGACACCCCGTCTGCTATACTCCGTATGTAAAGCAAAAAACCTTTACAAACAGCGGAGGTCAGAGCAGGATAGAACATGGCAAAAGACTTTGAAATGGGCTATCTGCTCGATTTTTACGGCGAAGTGCTCACGCCCAAACAGCGCGAGATGCTGCGCCAGTATTACAACGATGACCTCTCCCTCAGCGAGATCGGAGAAAACTTCGGCATCACCCGGCAGGGGGCGCGGGACGCCATCAAGCATGGCGAAACGGCCCTCAGGGAGCTGGAAGAAAAGGTCGGCTTCGCGGCCCGGTACCGCCGGGTGCAGCAGACACTGGAAGAGCTGGAGCAGCTGGTCATCGACGCCCGGTTTGAATGCACCGGCCCGAACGCCCGGCTGACCACCACCGAGTATGCCGCCACTCTGAACAAGATGCTGGGGCTCATCCGCTCCATCGACGAAGTGAATGAGAGCTGAAAACGGATTTGAGAGGAGCACCGAACAATGGCATTTGAATCTTTGACCGACCGCCTTGCCGGTGTGTTCAAAAAGCTGCGCGGCCACGGCAAACTGAGCGAGGCGGACATCAAAGCCGCCATGCGCGAGGTCCGGATGGCCCTGCTGGAAGCCGACGTCAACTACAAAGTGGCGAAGGATTTCTGCGCAAAGGTCTCCGAGCGCGCCATGGGCCAGGAGGTCATGGAGAGCCTGACCCCTGCCCAGCAGGTCGTCAAGATCGTCAACGAGGAGCTGGTCGCCCTGATGGGCGGCGAGGAAGCGCCTCGTCTGGTCATCAAGAACAAGGGTCAGACCATCATCATGCTCTGCGGCCTGCAGGGCAACGGTAAGACGACCCACGCAGCAAAGCTTGCAAAATACTACATCAAGCAGGGCCGCCGCCCGATGCTGGTGGCCTGCGACATCTACCGTCCGGCCGCGATCGACCAGCTGCAGGTGGTGGGCAAACAGGCCGGTGCGCCGGTCTTCACCCTGCCCGGCGAGAAGCCGCCTGCCATCGCCAAAAAGGCACTGGCCCACGCCAAGGACTACGGCAACGACATCATCATCCTCGATACCGCAGGCCGCCTGCAGATCGACGAAGTGCTGATGCAGGAGCTGGTCCAGATCAAAGAGGCTGTCCCCGTGGACGAGACTCTGCTGGTCGTGGATGCCATGGCCGGTCAGGACGCCGTGAACGTCGCCAAGACCTTCAACGAAACGGTCGGCATCGACGGCATCATCCTCACCAAGACCGACGGCGATACCCGCGGCGGCGCAGCCCTCTCGGTGCTGTCTGTCACCGGCAAGCCCATCAAGTTCCAGGGTACCGGCGAAAAGCTGGATGACCTCGAAGTCTTCCATCCCTCCCGCATGGCAAGCCGGATCCTCGGCATGGGCGATGTGCTGAGCCTCATCGAGCGCGCACAGGATGCCGCCGACGAGAAGCTGGCCGAAGAGACCGCCAAGCGGATGATGGAAAACAAGTTCGATATGAACGATATGCTGGCCCAGTTCGCCCAGATCCGCAAGATGGGCGGCGCGGGTGCCATGCTGAGCATGATGCCCGGAATGTCCGGCATCGACGCCAGCCAGATCGACGAGAAAGCCTTCGACCGCATCGAGGCCATGATCTACTCGATGACCAAGGCCGAGCGCGAAGACCCCTCCATCATCAACCCCAAGCGTAAGCGCCGCATCGCAGCGGGCAGCGGCACTCAGGTGTCCGACGTCAACAAGCTGCTCAAGCAGTTTGAGATGATGCAGAAGATGATGAAGCAGTTCAAAAAGAGCCCCAAGGGCTTTGCCCGCAAGCTGGGCGGCCTGATGGGCAACCCGGGCGCCTTCAGAGGCATGAAATAATTCCGGTATACACCCCGCTGTGGGGTTGTACAGATAGATTTAATCCCCGCAAACCGGGGAACAAGAAATTTTTGGAGGATATTACCATGGCAGTTAAGATTCGTCTGCGCCGCGTCGGCGCCAAGAAGGCTCCCTTCTATCGTGTTGTTGTTGCTGACAGCCGCTTCCCCCGCGATGGCCGTTTCATCGAGGAGATCGGCACTTACGACCCCAACCAGGAGCCCTCTATCGTGAACATCGACGGCGAGAAGGCTAAGGCCTGGATCGCCAACGGCGCTCAGCCCACCGACACCGTTCGCGTGCTGCTGAAGAAGTCCAACATTCTGTAAGGTGGAGGGCTGACTCATGCAGGAGCTGTTGCTGGCAGTTGCCCGCGGCCTCGTGGAGGATAAGGACGCCGTCAAGGTCACGGTGGACGCCCCCCGTGAGGACGGCACCATCGTCTACCACCTGAGCGTGGCAGAGGGAGATATGGGCCGTGTCATCGGCAAGCAGGGCCGGATCGCAAAAGCCATTCGTGTGGTGATGCGCGCGGCTGCTGTGCGGGTCGATGAAAAGGTCCTTGTTGAGATCGACTAAGCACCCTACAGGCCCTTTGCTGTAATGGCAAAGGGCCTTTTTTATTAGGAATAACCTCTCCGTCACGCCTGCGGCGTGCCACCTCCCCTATCGAGGGGAGGCCTTGGCATACCGGAAAGCTTTCCCTCTTCGCCAGAGGCTCCCCTCGGTAGGGGAGCTGTTGAGCGAAGCGAGACTGAGAGGTTGAACAGGAGAGAATATGCAGCAATATCTGGAAGCAGGCAAGGTCGTCACCACCCACGGTGTGCGCGGCGAAATGAAGCTGGAGCTGTGGTGCGACGGCGTGGATTTCCTCAAAAAGACGGGCCGTCTCTACGCCTCGGCAAAGGGCGGTAAGTGCTATAACATCACCTCCATCCGCCCGCAGGGGCAGATGGCGCTGCTCCAGCTGGAGGGCGTGAACGATATGGACGCCGCCCGCGCGCTGCGGGGTCAGGTGTTCTACTTCGACCGCAGCGACGCCACCCTGCCTGAGGGCCGGTGGTATGTGGCCGACCTCATCGGCTGCGAGGTGCGGGACGCCGATACCGGAAAGGTGTACGGCGTCGTCACCAGCGTGGACCACCCCGGCGCACAGGACATCTATACGGTCAAGTCCCCCAGCGGCAAGGAATATATGTTCCCCGGCGTGGACGCTTTTCTCAAAGAGCGCAACCCGCCGGAAGGCTATATCCTCGTCACCCCCATCCCGGGCCTGCTGGACGACGATTTCGACAGTGAGCGGGAGGAGGAGTGAGCGATGGGAATGCGTGTGGACATCGTGACCCTTTTCCCTGAGATGTGCCAGCAGGTGCTGGACGCCAGCATCATCGGCCGCGCAGCCAGGCGCGGCTGCATCGAGACCCACTGCCATCAGATCCGGGATTACACCCTCAACAAGCAGAAGCAGACCGACGACTACCCCTATGGCGGCGGCTGCGGCATGGTGCTCTACGCCCAGCCCATCGCCGACTGCCTGCGCGCCGTCCAGAAAGAGGTAGCGGAACAGGGACGCCCGGCCCCGCATATCGTGTTCTTGACGGCGGGCGGTCAGCGTTACACCGAAGAGCACGCCCGCAGGCTGGCCCAGTACGATAACCTGACGCTGGTCTGCGGCCACTATGAGGGCATCGACGAGCGCGTCATTGAAGCGTTTGCGGACGAAGAGATCTCGATCGGCGACTATATCCTCACCGGCGGTGAGCTGGCCAGCCTCGTGGTGGCCGACAGCGTCCTCCGCCTCAAGCCCGGCGTTCTGGCGGAGCAGAAGGGCTACGAGGAGGAGAGCTACTGGGACGGCCTGCTGGAATACCCCCAGTACACCCGCCCCGAGGTCTGGGAGGGCCGTGCCGTACCCGACGTTCTGCTGGGCGGCGACCACCAGAAGATCGACGCATGGCGGGGCGAAAAGAGCCGGGAGCGCACCCGTCTGCGCCGCCCGGAGCTGTATGAGCAGTGGTGCGCCAGCCACCCCATCACCGAGCTGCCCAAGTGGAAGCGGGGCGAGAATGTCCGCCTCGTCAAGACGGAAGAACAGTTTGCCGCTGCGGCAAAGCTGTTTGCGGAGGGACGCCGCGCCGTCTGCGCCGGAAACTGGACGGAAGAGTATTGTGCAAGCCTGACAGAAGAGGAGCTTCTCGCTCAGCTCAAGGCGGAGAAAAAAGGCGGCTGGGCCTGCTACCTGCACACGACGAAAGATGTGCCGGACGGCATGGTGAGCGTAGACCACAAGACCGGCCGCATTGAGCATCTCTTTGTGTCTGGGAATGCCCGCGGTAAGGGCATCGGCCAGAAAATGCTGGACTTCGCCCGGAAAAAGCTGGAAGAGTATGAGCATCCCCGCCTGAGCGTGCTGGACACCAACGCCCGCGCCATTGCTCTCTATCGTCGGATGGGATGGAAATTCACAGGCGAAAAAGACATGGAATTTGACCCTGCGGAATATCCTTCTGTTGTAAAGAAATGCGCGCTGCTGTGGATGCAGTACGAGGGTTGAACGGAGTCTGCGGCAAACGTCATACTCTGCCGGATAAGCACAAAAACAGTCGGAGTGCTGACCCTCCGTCGAAAAAATGTTGAAAACTTTTGTATTACCCCGCCAACACTGGGGGAATAATTTTGTTGTCTTTGTATAAAAGGTGGAAAATGCCCCCCTCATCCTTGGGAAAACCGCCAAAAATGCGTTTGGGGACTGTACAACGGTTTCGGTTTGCGCTAAAATAATCACAACGCAACAGGCGCGAAACATAATTGCATTTCCCGAACGATAATAGATAGGAGCGTTTTACTATGTACGTCAAAGAAGTTACCGTTGAAAATCAGGTTGGTCTGCACGCCCGTCCGGCAACCTTCTTTATTCAGAAGGCCAACGAGTTCAAGTCTTCCATCTGGGTCGAGAAGGAAGAGCGCCGCGTGAACGCTAAGAGCCTTCTGGGCGTCCTGTCTCTGGGCATCGTGGGCGGCACCACCATCCGCATCATCGCTGATGGCGCAGACGAGCAGGCTGCTGTCGATGGCCTCATCAAGCTGGTGGAGTCCGGCTTCGCAGAGTAATTCAGTTCCATTTCGTGTATGAGCGGCGGGGGTCATCCTTGCCGCTTTTTTTGGTATGATGCATCAGAATAAAGGAGGCAGCCTCATGAAAGATTCGACGAAAGAAGCGCTGTTCAAGTTTGGCGAGTTCTGTGATTCCGGCAAGCCGTGGTACTGCTTTTTTGGTGTCTATCTGGTGACGCTCATCGTCAACATCACCCTTCTGCTCACCTCGGAGCGGAAGCCCAAGTGGTGGAGCGTGGCCCTCGACGTGTGCGGTCTGGCGCTGGCGGCGTCGAATATTGCCAGGACCGAGAGGATGCAGAAAGGCCGGCACAACATCGGATGACCAAGGCAGAACTTTACAAAAAGGCCTGTATGCTGCCGCTTCTGCCGGGCGTCTATATCATCCGGGACAAAAGCGGCACCATCATCTATATCGGCAAGGCCAAGCGTCTGCGCATCCGGGTGAGCCAGTATTTCCGGGAGGGTGTGCCTCACGACAACAAGGTCAGCCAGATGATCGCCCACGCCTATGCATTCGACGTCATCGTCTGCCAGAGCGAGTTCGAGGCGCTGGTGCTGGAAGCAAGCCAGATCAAAGCCCACACCCCGAAGTACAACATCCTGCTCAAGGACGACAAGGGCTACAGCTATATCAAGGTGACAAAGGACGAGTGGCCGCGGCTGTCGTTCACGCTGCAAAAAGAGGACGACGGCGCGGAGTATATCGGCCCTTATACCTCGAGCTTTGCGGCCCGTCAGATGGCCGAGACGGCGATGGATGCTTTTCTGCTGCCCCGGTGCAGCCGGCGGTTCCCGCAGGAAATTGGCCGGGGCCGTCCCTGCCTGAACGCCCACATCGGCAAGTGCATGGCGGTGTGCAGCGGCAAGATAAGCCGTGAAAACTACGAGCAGGCCGTCAAAAGCGCTGTCCACCTCATCCGCTACGGCAAAAAGGATATTCTGAAAACCCTCAACGAGCGGATGCTGGAAGCCTCTGACCGGCTGGAATTTGAGACAGCGGCCCTCATCCGCGACCAGATTGCCGCCATTACTAAGGTGACGGCAGGGCAGAAGGTCGTGGTTGACCCCGACGTGGAGATGGACGTGGTAGCGCTGGCGGGTACGCCCGGCAGTGTCTGCGCGGCTGTCCTCCGCTTCCGGGAGGGGCGGCTGACCGACAAGCGGGAGTTTCTGTTCCACGACACCGCCGACATCGCGGCGGTGCGGGAGGAATTTCTGCCCCGGTACTACCTCGACGATGAGCAGATACCGAAAGTCATTGCCGTGGACGAGCTGCCGCCGGATGTGGACGCTTTGCAGCAGGCCCTCAACGAGAAGCGGGGCAGTGAGGTGCAGCTCTATGTCCCTCAGCGGGGCGATAAGGCGCACCTCGTCGAGATGGCCCACACCAACGCCGTCGAGCGGCTGGCCCGCGAGAGCGGCCGTTACGCCCGGGAGGAAAAGCTTCTGGATGAGCTGGCGCAGGTGCTGGGCCTGCCCAAGCCCCCCCGCACCATCGAGTGCTATGATATTTCCAACTGGGGCGACGGCACCAGCGTCTGCGGCATGGTGACGTTCCGGGACGGCAAGCCCTACAAGGCGGGCTACCGGAAGTTCAGGATGAAGACCGTCGCCGGCACCGATGACTACGCCTCGCTGGCGGAGACCGTCTCCCGCCGTGCGGCTGAATACGAAAAGTATTCCGAAATGGCCGCAAACGGCGAGCCGAGCAGCAACTACTTCGGCCAGAAGCCTGACCTGCTCCTGATGGACGGCGGCAGGGGACAGGTGAGCGCCGCGAAGGCTGCACTGGCCGGGACGGCACTGGCCGATGTACCCCTCTACGGCATGGTGAAGGACGACCACCACCGCACCCGCGCCATCGTGGACAGCGAAGGCCGGGAGATCGCCATCAACATGAACCGCGGGACGTTCACCTTCGTCACCGCCATTCAGGACGAGACGCACCGCTTTGCCAACGCCTACCGCAAGCAGCAGATGAAGCAGAAGAGCTATTCGTCCACCCTCACCGAGGTGCCGGGCGTCGGCCCCAAGACGGCCAAAGCCCTGATGGCACAGTTCAAGAGCGTGAGCGCCGTCAAAGAGGCCACCCCTGACCAGCTGGAGAACACCCCCGGCGTCGGACGGCAGATGGCCCAGACCATTTACGAATATTTCCACCCGCAGGGGTGAAGCAAGTGGAAAAGTCCGGCGCAGACCAGTCTGCGGCCGGGCTTTTTGTAAGGAGTTTTTATGTACCAGTTCCAATACGACATCAAGCCGGGCCGTTACCGGCACTTCAAGGGCAACGAATATCAGGTCATCGGGATGGCCCGCCACAGCGAGACCGAAGAGGAGATGGTGGTCTACCGCCCTCTGTACGGCGAGGGCGGGCTCTGGGTGCGCCCGGCGGCTATGTGGGCCGAAGAGGTGGAGCGGGGCGGCAAGCGTCAGCCGCGCTTTGCCTACATTGGCGAAATGTAAGGGCTTGCGCCCGGAGGCCAAACGCGATACAATGGGTTTTGCAGAACAAACACGCCTGCAAAACTGTATAAATGAGCACTATACATACAAGATGTAAAATTTTGGAGGATAACAGCTATGGCTTGTACTACCATCCTTGTCGGCAAAAAAGCCTCGTATGACGGCTCTACCATGATCGCCCGGAACGACGATTCCGGTTCCGGCCACTTCACCGCGAAAAAGTTCGTTGTCGTTCAGCCGGAGGAGCACCCGGCTGTTTACAAGTCGGTCCTCTCTCATGTAGAAGTTCCCCTGCCGGGCAATGCCCTGCGGATGACCGCCATGCCCAACGCCGTGGAGGGCAAGGGCATCTGGGCTGCTTCGGGCGTCAACGCCGCCAACGTCGGCATGACCGCCACCGAGACGATCACCTCCAACCCCCGCGTTCTGGGCGCAGACCCGCTGGTGGTCTATCAGCCCGCCGGGGACGGCCAGCCGGAAGTCCCCGGCGGCATCGGCGAGGAAGATATTGTTTACCTCGTCCTGCCCTACATCCACTCTGCCCGCGAGGGCGTGCTCCGTCTGGGCAAGCTGCTGGAAGAGTACGGCACCTATGAGATGAACGGCATCGCTTTCCAGGATGTGGACGAGATCTGGTGGCTGGAGACCATCGGCGGCCACCACTGGATGGCCCGCCGTGTGCCGGATGACTCCTATGTGGTCATGCCGAACCAACTGGGCATCGACGCCTTCGACCTCGACGACGCTTTCGGCGCACAGGAGAATCATCTCTGCTCTGCCGACCTGCGGGAGTTCATCCGGGACAATCACCTCGATCTCTCGCTGGATGGCCGTCTGAACCCGCGTGACGCCTTCGGCAGCCACGACGACGCCGACCACGTTTACAACACCCCCCGCGCATGGTTCATGCTCCGCCACCTCAACCCCAACACCTGGGTCTGGGACGGCCCTGCCGCCGACTACGGCCCCCGCTCGGACGACCTGCCCTGGTGCATGGTGCCGGAGCGGAAGCTGACCCCGGAGGATGTGAAGTATGTGCTGTCCTCCCACTATCAGGGGACTCCCTTCGACCCCTACGCCAGCTACGGCGACAAGAGCCTGAAGGGAGCTTACCGCTCCATCGGCATCAACCGCAACGACTTCATGGCCCTCATCCAGATGCGGCCTGACGTGCCGGAAGACATCCGCGCTGTGGAGTGGATCGCCTACGCCTCCAATGCTTTCAACACCATGGTGCCGTTCTACGCCAACGTCGAGCGCACCCCGGCCTATCTGGCCTGCACCACCGGTGAAGTCTCCACCGACAGCTTCTACTGGGTGAGCCGGATGATCGCCGCCATGGCCGATGCCTCCTACGCCAAGAGCCTCATCCATGTGGAGCGGTACGAGGAGGGCGTCCTCTCCGCCAGCCGCGCGCTGCTGAACCAGTACGATAAGAACATCGCTTCGGCCGAGGAAAGCCAGCGCGCCGCCCTGCGGGAGGAGGCCAATACCGCCATTGCTGCCGAGCTGAAGAAGCGGGCTTCCGATACGCTGGATAAGGTCCTCTTCGAGCTGAGCAGCGGCATGAAGAACGCCTACGCCCGTTCGGACGCTTAAATCACATCCGACCCGGAAGGGAAAATCATTTCCGACAAAACCGTCAAAAACGGTCAAATCAACCCACAAAACTGTCATCCGCCCCGAAGCTGACCGCTCCGGGGCGGATTTTTTGTGCTCTTTTGTGGGTTGTATCCCACTTCTTGTGCAGGATGCATGATTTTGATGGAAATATTTTGGCAGATAAACGGACGGAAAGTGATTGATTTTGACGGAATATTTGCTATAATACAGACAGAAACAGTCAAAACGATTCAAACACAAGCAAAAACGTGCAACAGGAGGGATGAAGATGTTGGCAGAGGAGCGGCTTTCCCGCATCATGAAGCTGCTGAGCCAGCAGCGCACCGCGACGGTGCAGGAGCTCTGTGAGGCGCTGGACGCCAGCGAGTCCACCATCCGCCGCGATTTGAACGAGCTGGACAGGATGGGCAAGGTGAACAAGGTACACGGCGGCGCGACCCTGCCGGACAGCCAGTTCCTCGCCGACGAGCCGACGATGGCAGCGAAGGAAGCGCTGGCCGTCGTCCAGAAAAAGTGCATCGCAAAGGCGGCGGCGGCCCTCATCACCGCAGAGGATTTTGTCTTTCTGGACGCCGGCAGCACCACGCTGGCGCTGGTCCGGGAGCTGAGCGGCCCGGCACTGGACGCCCGGTACGTCACCAACGGCGTCGCTCACGCCCGTCTGCTGGCCCAGAAGGGCTGCAGGGTCTTTCTGGTGGGCGGTCTGCTGCGGCCCGAGACGGAGGCCATCATCGGCGCTGCGGCTCTCCACAGCCTGCAGCAGTACAACTTCACGAAAGCGTTCCTGGGAGCCAACGGCGTGGCGCTGGACGCAGGATTCACGACCCCCGACCCCGAGGAAGCGGCTGTCAAGGCCACGGTCGTGCGCCGGGCGAGAGAAGCCTGGTTCCTCGTGGATGACTCGAAGTTCGCCCGCATCTACCCGGCGGTCATCGCCGAGCTGTCCGGCGGAGCGATCCTGACGAATCATTGTCCGAATCCGAAATACAGACAATTCACTCTGGTAAAGGAGGCAGCAGAATGATCTATACCGTGACATTCAACCCGGCCATCGACTACGTCGTGCGGCTGGACACACCGCTGGAAGTGGGCGAGGTGAACCGCGCCAGAGGCGAGGACTGCGTGCTGGGCGGCAAGGGCATCAACGTGTCCGGTGTGCTGGCCGAGCTGGGCTGCCGGAACACGGCGCTGGGCTTTGTGGCTGGTGAGACGGGTGCGTGGCTCGAGCGGGGTCTGGCCGCGCAGGGCATCACCACCGACTTTATCCACCTCGAGCAGGGCATGACCCGCATCAACGTCAAGATAAAGGCGGGGCAGGAGACGGAGCTGAACGGCGCAGGCCCGGACATCCCCGAGAGCGCCATGGAGCAGCTGGAAGCACAGCTCGACCGGCTGGCTGAGGGCGACATCCTCATTCTGGCGGGGAGCATCCCGTCCAGCCTGCCCCAGACCACCTACGAGCGTCTGCTGGCCCGTCTGGAAGGCCACGGCGTGCATACGGTGGTGGACGCCACCCGCGACCTGCTGGTGAATGTGCTGCAGTATCACCCCTTCCTCATCAAGCCCAATGATCATGAGCTGGGTGAGATCGTGGGCCGCACCCTCACCACCGACACCGACATCACCGCTGCCGCCCGCACCCTGCAGGAAAAGGGCGCCCGGAACGTACTGGTGAGCATGGCCGGTGACGGTGCGCTCCTGCTGGACGAGAAGGGCGAGGTCCACCGCATCGGTACGCCCAAGGGCAAGGTGGTCAACAGCGTGGGCGCAGGCGACAGCATGGTGGCCGGTTTCGTGGCAGGCTACCTGCGCAGCGGCAGCTATCTGGAAGCCCTGCGTCTGGGTACTGCCTGCGGCAGTGCCACTGCGTTCAGCCTCGGGCTGGCAAAGAAGGAAAAGATCGACGAGTTACTGAATCAGATTTAAGCGGGCTTGCCCTCTCAGGCGCTGCGCGCCAGACTCCCCTTTTTGTCGCTTGCGCGACATCTTCCCCCGACCGGGGGAAGTCTTTCCTCAAAGGGAGAGCCAAGAACGTAACGGCAAAGTTCAAGCCTCTCCCTTTGGGAGAGGTGGCATTGCGAAGCAATGACGGAGAGGGCTGGGACGCTGACAATAAGGAGAGGAGACACACTATGCGAATCACGGAATTGTTTACGGCACAGTCCATCGCACTGGACGAAGCCCAGCAGGACCGCAGCCAGATCATCGACCGTCTGGTGGAGCTGCAGGCGACCCACGGCAACATCAGAGACAAGGAAGCCTACAAAAAGGGCCTGTATGAGCGCGAGGACGAGGGCTCGACCTATGTGGATAACGGCATCACTGTCCCCCACGCCAAGTGCGACTGCGTGACCCGGCCCAGTCTGGCGGCCCTCCGCCTCAAGACCCCGGTGCAGTACAATGCCGAGGACGACGGCAAGACCGACCTGCTGTTTGCCATCGCAGCCCCCAAAAACGGCAGCCTCCACGTGGATATGCTGGCCCGTATGATGCAGATGCTCATGAACGAGGACTTCGTGGAGAAGCTGCGCACCGCCAAGACCCCGGAAGAGTTCCTCGCCGCCATCGACGCGCAGGAAGAAGCCCAGTTCGGCGACGAGAGCTTCACCGACCAGGAGATCGGGCAGGCGGGCTACCGTGTGCTGGCCGTCACCGCCTGTGTCAACGGCATCGCCCACACCTACATGGCCGCTGAAGCCCTGAACAAGGCCGGTGCCAAGATGGGCGTGACCATCAAAGTCGAGACCAACGGCTCCGACGGCGCAAAGAACATCCTGACGAAAGATGAAATTGCAAACTGTGATGGCATCATCGTGGCAGCGGAGAAGAAGATCGAGACGGCACGCTTCGACGGCAAACCCGTTCTTTTCACCCGCGTGGACGACGGCATCCACAAGCCCGAAGAGCTCATCCATAAGATAACCTCCGGCGAGGTGCCGGAGTTCCACGCTAAGGGCGGCGCACAGGCCGCGGAGGACGCTTCTGCCTCCGACAGCTTTGGCCGCAGCCTCTACAAGAACCTGATGAACGGCGTCTCCCACATGCTGCCCTTCGTGGTGGGCGGCGGCATCATGATAGCGCTGGCCTTCCTGCTGGACGATTACAGCATCGATCCCTCCAACTTCGGCATGAACACCCCGCTGGCCGCCTTCTTCAAGACGGTGGGCTCTGCGGCCTTCAGCTATATGCTCCCCATCCTGGCGGGCTTCATCGCCATGTCCATCGCGGACCGTCCGGGTCTGGCCGTCGGCTTCGCAGGCGGCGTGCTGGCCATGAACGGCACCAACTTCGCCGGTATCGCCGCTGGTGAGACCACCGGCATCTCCGGCGGCTTCCTGGCCGCTCTGCTGGCCGGTTTCGTGGCCGGTTATGTGGTGGAGTTCCTCAAGAAGATCACCGAAAAGCTCCCCGCCAGCCTGAACGGCATCCGTCCCATGCTCATCTACCCGCTGGGCGGCATCCTCATCGTGGGTGCTGTCATGTGCGGTATCAACCCCATCATGGGCATGATCAACACCGCCATGACCAACTGGCTGAACGCCATGGGCGGCACCTCCAAGGTCCTGCTGGGTGCGATCGTGGCCGGTATGATGAGCATCGACATGGGTGGCCCCTTCAACAAGGCGGCTTACGTCTTCGGCACCGCAGCCCTCGCCTCCGGCAACTATGAGGTCATGGCCGCTGTCATGGTGGGCGGCATGGTGCCTCCCATCGCCATCGCCCTCTCCACCACCTTCTGCCCCAGGAAGTGGACTCCCGACGAGCGCCGCAACGGCATCGTCAACTACATCATGGGCCTCTGCTTCGTCACCGAGGGCGCGATCCCTTACGCTGCCGCTGACCCGCTGCGCGTCCTGCCCAGCTGTGTCACCGGTGCAGCCCTCTCCGGTGCGCTGTCCATGACCTTTGGCTGCGCCCTCCGCGCCCCTCACGGCGGCATCTTCGTCTTCCCGGTGGTTGACCATGCCGTGATGTACTGTGTGGCTCTGGCGGTCGGCAGCGTCGTGGGTGCGGTCATCCTGAGCCTGCTCAAGAAGACCCGCACCGAAGAATGATCAGGCGATCCTCCTCCTTTTCAAGTATAAAACAGCCAAAGGCCCCCATCCGGCAGATACCGGATGGGGGCCTTTGGCGTGTAAGATACCGTTAAAAAGGCTCTCCCCTTGGGAGAGCTGGCGCGTGAGCGCCTGAGGGGGTTCAATTACCAATAAAACACAAAAACCCGCCTGGCAGCGGGTTTTTGTGTATAGAGGGGTGGGAAAGTATATAAAGTGGTGAATCGCGTGATCAGTCGGCAGTATATCGTACCCGAACACCGGGATCCCCGGCGGTACATCAGAACTTCAATGACGCTGCCTTGCAGTATGTATTATACCCGAATTTGTTTTCTTGTCAAATGCAAAAAATTGGTTTCGCTTTAATTTAGCACTTTACTTTTTGACCAAAACTTTATATAATTAAAGACGGCAAAACGAAAACTGATTTTTGCACAGGTTGTGCTATTGCCACAACAATAAAACTTTACTTTCAAAAAATTTTATGTAATGTAACATATTTCAAAAGGAGTACTTTTCCTATGGACGATTTGGACCGCAAGATTCTCGCCCTCCTCGCAAAGAATGCCCGTATGCCGGTGAAGGAGATCGCCGAAAAGGTGGCGCTGACCAGTCCCGCTGTCTCCAGCCGCATCCACAAGCTGGAAACGGACGGCATCATCAGCGGCTATACCGTGATGCTCAACCGCCCGTCCGACCGGGTCTATGTGGACGCTCTCATCAGCCTCTCGGTGGCCCCGTCCCAGCGGGACGAGCTGGTGGAGCTGATGAAGAACAGCAAAGAGGTGCTGCAGTGCTACCACGTCACGGGCGCTTACACCTTCCTCATCAAGGTGAGCTGCGGCAGTATGCCCCAGCTGGAGCATCTTATCTTACAGTTCCAGAAGCTGGGCACCACCAGCACCCAGATCATCCTCTCGACGCCCGTCAATCACGGTGACCTTGAGGCCATGATGCTGTAAGCGTTCATAGAACTGTTACACTTGTGGGTGCAATTTTCGCCCGCCGTGGGTCGTTTACCGAATAGCAGGGATAAAACATCAAATACTATCACTGCACACCGAAAACCTCACCCTGCGAACGAAAGGATAAATTGAATATGAAACGTATCATTGCTTGTCTGATGGCCGGCGTCATGCTGCTGGCTCTGGTGGGCTGCGGCGGGTCGGGCAGCTCCGGCAGCGCGTCTTCTGCCGCGAAGAAAGATTACACCCAGATCCTCCACGACGCCCGCAGCGACGAGGACAACGAGTATGAGATGATATTCACCAAAGGCGAGGACGGCAAGTTCACCGCCCAGTACGGCTACAGCGCCGAGTATGAGGCCGACCAGCTCTCCGACGAGGTGGCCAACATGATGATGCCTCTGCTGGGCCTCGAGGACGATATGTACGACGACTTCGCCGCCTCGGTGTCCGGCATGATGGTCAGAGTCTACGGCGTGGCCATCGTCAAGCCCGCCGAGGGCAAGACGCAGGACGTGGTGGATGCGATGGATGCCTATGTCCAGAGCCAGCAGAAGTCCATGGAGCATTACCTCGAAGACCAGTACCAGATCGCTTCTGCCGCCCGCGTGGCGACTGTCCCCACCGGCGAGGTGGTCATGGTCTGCTGTGAGGACAGCGACACCGTCTTTGAAAACATCAAAAAGGCTCTGGCCGCATAACGTATCGTAGGAAAAAGCCCCCGCTTCCAGCTGGAAACGGGGGCTTTGCTGTATTTGTTGATCACGGGTTCTCGATGGCGTTCACGAGCTTGTTGGCGATGTACTGGTGGCCCTTGATGGTGGGATGCACGTCGATGGTGGTCTCCGTGTTGGGGATAGCCACATAAGTCAAGTTATAAGTCTTAGCGATCTGCTTCTCAAACTTGTTCAGCTTGTTGAAGTAGCTGCGCCAGCAGGGGATGAGCGGCACAGGGTTGGTGTAGCCCACGAGGATGATCTGGGCATCCGGATTCAGATTGCGGATCTCCTGCACGATGGAGATGAGGGCTGCGGTGGTCTTGGGGTAAGTCTCGTCGCAGATCTTGCTCATGCCGGAGAAGAGCAGATTCCAGGTGGCGTCCCTCTCGGCCTTGGTCAGATCCATCGCCTTGATGCTGCGGTAGATGGTGGACATGGTGGAGCCGGAACCTTCATTGCGCAGGTCGCCGGCCAGAATGGTAGCGGCCAGCTTCTCGCTCTTCCAGTTGGTGGCGTTGCCCAGAGCCACGATGCAGGGGACGAAGGCGTCGTTGGAGCCGATCTGGACGGAGACGACGTCGGCCTTGCGGATGTAGTCCTGGAACTCAGGGTAGTTGTACTCGCAGCCGGACGCCATGTTCATCTGGGGCATCTTGCCGTACCGGATCATGTCCGCGAGGTCGGGAGCCGTCAGGGCCGGCAGGCCGAGGTTGATGGCGTGGTCACGGTCGAGGCCGAGAGCTGCAGCCACCTTGCCGACATAGCAGTCGGGAGAGTAGCCATGGAAGTTGGGAGCCATATCGACGCTGTAGCCGGAGCGCGCACTGTACTGGACATCGGCCAGGCCGACGCCGGACACGATGCTGTCGCCCAGTGCGACGTAGGTGAGCTGCTCGTCCTTGGTGTCATCGGCCTTGACCTCGGCTTTAGCAGCGGTCGCTGCTGAGGCTGCGTCGTACGCAGAAGGGACCGGGTCGGCCTGAGCCGTCTCGGTGGCAGAAGCCGCGGCTTCCGCCGGAGTCTCGGGCTGCAGGGCAGCCTCCGGGTTCAGGGTGACGATGACATGATCATCGCCGGCGGCGTCCGCAGCGGCCTCGCTCCCCTCGGCCAGCGCGGGGACGCTGAGCAGGGAGACGAGCAGCAGGGCAGAGACCGCCAGACTTGCAAAACGCTTGTTCATGGCAGAAGAGTCCTTTCATGAAAATCAATAGTCGCGGGGGGAGATGTCAGCTTCGAGCTGACGGTAATCGACCTTGCCCACAGGGGTCATGGGCATACTGGAAATAAACTTGTAGGCCACGGGCTGGACGTATTCGGGCAGCTCCTCGGCGCACATCCGCTCCAGCTCCCGGATCACCTGCTTTTTCTTGGCGGTGATGCCGGCCTTGAGCACGATGTAGACGAAGGGCAGACGGCCCTGGGTGTGGTCTTTGTCTGTGCAGCCCACCACAGAGCACTGATGCACCGCCGGGTGGCGGCTGACGACGTTCTCGATCATGGAGGGGAAGACTTTGAAGCCGTCGTGGCGGATGATCATCCGCTTGATCCGGGAATCCAGGAACACAAAGCCGTCCTCGTCCAGATAGCCCATGTCGCCGGTGTGGGCCCACACCCGGCCGTCGGGGTGGCGGCGCAGCAGGATGGCGGTCTCTTCGGGTTTGTTGTAGTAGCCCTTCATCAGGCAGGGGCCGGAGATGCACAGCTCGCCCCGCTGGCCGATGGGCAGCTCCTGATCGGTGCCCGGCTCAAAAGCCGCCACCACGGTGTTCACCATGGGGATGCCCACACTGCCGGGCTTGTTGTCCAGCCCGGCGGCCACCGTGGCTGCCGAGGACACTTCAGTCATGCCGTAGCCCTTGGCAATGGGGTACCGGGCCCCGTGGGCAGCCAGAAAATCGTTGACGGTCTGCTCGGCCCCCCGGGAGAGGGAGTCGCCGCCGGCGGCGTAGTTGATGATGAAAGAAAGGTCCTTGTCCCGCAGCTTGGGGTCAGAGGCAAGCTGCTGGTAGTGGGTGGGCACGCCGAACATATGCTCGGGCTTGTGCTTCAGCACCAGACTGCCCAGCTTGGCCGGGTCCAGGTTGGGGATGATGATGACCGTGAAGCCCAGCACCAGGGGCAGATGGATGCCGCAGGCAAAGCCGTAGGCGATAAAGGGGGGCATCACGTTCATCAGCTTCTGCCCCCGGTGGAACAGCTTGGGGTAAGCCTGGAACTGCAGGGCGATGCCGTTGAAGCAGTCGTCCGTCAGCATGACCCCCTTGGGGGAGCCGGTGGTGCCGCCGGTGTGTACCACCACGCAGGCATGGTCTGGGTCATAGGGCTCCGCAGCGGTGCTCTGGCCCTCGCCGCCCTTGATGAACTGCTTCCAGCGGATGACGTTGGAAGCATATTTGTTCTTGTCGGGGGTGGTCAGCTTGTAACCTACGGCCATCACCGGGGGCAGAGAGTCGGCCGGAGAGAGGACGATGACCTTTTCCACGTTGGTGCGCTTTGCGGCCTGACGGCAGCGCTCGTACACCACGTTCAGGCAGACGAGAAGGTGGGAATCCACCTCTTCGATATACTCACGGATGCCCTCGACGCTGTAGCGGGGGTCCACCAGATTCAGGGTGGCTCCCATCATGTCGGCGGCATAAAACAGGGCGATGATCTCCGGGGTCATGATGCTGACCACCGTGATGATGTCGCCCTTTTTCACCCCGGCGCCCCGCAGGGCGGCGGCAGTCTTTTTGACATTGACGATGAGGTCGGCGTAGGTGAACTTGCGGCCGTAGTATTCCAGAGCCGTGTCGTTCAGGTGGTTCTTGCTCCGCTGGCAGACATACTCAAAGGCCGAGAGGGCAGGCAGGGTCTGATCGATGAATTTCTGGTCGTAATACTTGAGCCAGGGCTTGGCCTGGGATGCGTAAACAGGATTCTGCGTCGTCATCAATTTCTCATTCCTTTATGTTTGTAGACCCGCGCGGGGGCCAATGTTTTGTTTCGTTTTGTTACAAAGCCACTCCTGTTATTGTAGTAGAGCAGAGAACAAAAGTCAATAAACAGAGAGGCAACAATGAGAAAAACGCAAGAAAAAGTTTACAATTCCCGGCACCAGTCTTCGGCCTCGGAGGCGCTGCAGAGCACCCAGTGACGGGGCCGAAGCTCCCGCCACTGGGGAGCCTCCGTGGAGTAGTCGTGCATGGAGGGGTCATAGACCAGCAGCTTTTTCTGCCGCTCGCGGCGGGGGCTGGGCATGGGGATGGCCGACAGCAGGCTGCGGGTATAGGGGTGGATGGCGTGGGTCACCAGCTCTTCGGCGTCGGCCAGCTCCACGATGTCGCCCTTGTGGATGACGGCGATGCGGTCGGAGATGTAGCGCATGACGGAGAGGTCATGGGCGATGAAGAGGTAGGTGATGCCGCGCTCTTTCTGCATATGGCGCAGAAGGTTCAAAACCTGGGCGCGGATGGACATATCCAGTGCCGAGATGGGCTCGTCGGCGATGATGAATTCCGGCTCCACGATGAGAGCCCGGGCGATGCCGATGCGCTGGCGCTGGCCGCCCGAGAACTCGTGGGGGAAGCGGGACGCAAACTCGGGCAGCAGGCCCACATCCAGCAGCGCCTGACGGACTTTTTCGTCCCGCTCGGCGGCGGAGAGGTCGGGCCGGACGTTCATCAGGCCCTCGCCTACGATGTAGCCCACCTTGGCGCGCTCGTTCAGGGAGGACTGGGGGTCCTGGAATATCATCTGAATTTCCTTGATGACCTGCTTGTCCAGCGCGTGGGAGATCTTGCCGTTTATCTTCTGACCCTTATAGAACACCTCGCCGCCCGAGGTGGGCAGGATGCGCATGATGGCCCGGCCGATGGTGGTCTTGCCCGAACCGGACTCGCCCACCAGACCGAAGGTCTCGCCTTTATAGATGGTGAAGTTTGCGTTCCTGACGGCCTTGTAAGCCTTGCGGCCGGAGCCGTAGGTCACTTCGAGGTTTTTTACCTCGACCAGAACTTCGCGTTCGTCTGCCATGTTATTTGCCCTCCTCTTGCAGCATCCGCACAGCGGCGGGCGGTTCTATCTTGGGTGCGCGGGGGTCAAGAAGCCAGGTCTTGGCCCGGTGGGTCGTGCTGACATCAAAATAAGGGGGACGCTTGACGAAGTCGATCTTCAGCGCCAGCGGATTGCGGGGCGCGAAAGCGTCGCCGTGAATTTCCGTGAAGAGGTTCGGGGGCGTACCCTGGATGTTGAACAGGTCTTCGCCCTTCACGCCCATCTGGGGCATACTGGACAGCAGCGCCCAGGTGTAGGGGTGGCGGGGGTCGTAGTAAATTTCGTCCGAAGTGCCGATCTCCACGATGTCGCCGGCATACATGACGGCCACACGGTCGGCGATGTTGGCCACGACGCCGAGGTCATGGGTGATGAGGATGATGGTGAGGTTATATTTGACCCGCATCTCCTTCAGCAGCTCGAGGATCTGGGCCTGAATGGTCACGTCCAGAGCCGTCGTGGGCTCATCGCAGATCAGGATCTGCGGGTTGCAGGCTACAGCAATGGCGATGACGACGCGCTGGCGCATACCGCCCGAGAACTCGTGGGGATACTGCTTGAAGCGCACTTCCGGGTCGGCGATGCCGACATCCCGCAGGTACTCAAGGGTCTTCTCTCTGGCGGCAGCGCCCTTGAGGCCCTGATGGAGCTCCACGGCCTCCATGATCTGGTCGCCGATGGTCTTCAGGGGGTTCAGGCTGGTCATGGGGTCCTGCATGATCATGGCGATCTCGTGGCCGCGCACTTTCAGCCAGTCCTTCTCCTTTTTCAGCTCGGAGAGGCGGATGGGCTGGTGGTCGTCGGCACCGAAGTAGTCGATGGTGCCGGAAGTGATGGAGCCGTTGGAGTCCAGCAGACCCATGAAGGACTTGGTGAACACGCTCTTGCCCGAGCCGGACTCGCCCACGATGGCGAGGACTTCGCCGTGGTAGACGTCGAGGTCGATGCCCCGGATGGCGTGGAGGATCTTTCCACGCAGATTGAATTTGATGTTGAGATCCCGCACAGAGAGGATCAGTTCATTCTTTTTCATGCCTGTTCCTCCTTACTGCAGATGGTTCTTGGGGTCGGCTGCGTCAGAGAAGGCGTTGCCGATGAGGTAGAACGCGATGGTGACGAAGCTGAGGATGATGGTGGGGTAGAGCAGCTGATAGCGCAGGCCGGCCTGCATCATGACCTTGCGGCCGTCGTTGATGAGGTTGCCCAGAGAAGGCACCTCGACAGAGAGGCCGAGGCCGATGTAGGTGATGAAGACCTCGCTGCCGATGGCGGCGGGGATGGTCAGGGCCATGCGGAGCATGATGACCGACACGAGGTAGGGCAGCAGGTTGCGCACCACGATGCGGGAGGTGGGGGTGCCGATGCAGCGGGATGCCACGTTGTAGTCACGGTCACGGATGATGAGGATCTGGTTGCGGATAAAACGCGCCATGGCGATCCAGCCCGTGATGGACATGCCCAGGATCAGCGTCTGGACGCTGGGGCTGGCGACATAGGAAATAAGGATCAGGATGATGGTGGAAGGCACGTTGTCGCAGATGTTGTACAGCTCGGTGAAGAAGAAGTCCAGCTGACGGACATAGCCCCAGAGCACACCCACCGTGATGCCCACCACGGCCTCGATGAGGGCTACGAAGAAAGCGATGGTCAGGCTGGTGCGGGCGCCGGCCCAGATGCGGGCCCAGAGGTCCTGGCCGATGGCGTTGGAACCCCAGATGAAGCCCTTTTCACCGGGGGCGATGTTGCGGTATTGGATGCCGGTGGCGGGGTCCACGGCGCAGAGGTTGGGGTCTGCCTGACCGGGCAGGCAGGGCTGCAAAAATGCAAAGGCCACCACGGCGATGAGGGCGACGAGCAGCAGCACGGCCACGCGGTTCTTGAAGAAGGCGCGGAAGGTGCTGCCCCAGTAGCTGTAGTTGGAGTAGGACGTGGCCTCGGCCCGCTCTTCGCTGAACCCGGCGGGGGTGAACAGCTCTTCTTCGGGCAGCTTTGCCCATGCGGCGGGGCCGTCCGCCTGTAACTTATCCAGCTCTGCCTCGAGCTGATGTGCTTTTTCATCTTTCATACGGAAAAGCATTATCGGCCACCTTCTTTCTTGCCAAAGCTGATGCGGGGGTCAATGAGCACCATGAGCAGGTCGCCCAGAATCAGGCCGATGATGCCCACGCAGGCGTAGAGCAGAACGATGCCCTGCACCATCGTGTTGTCGTGGCGCTGGACACAGGTGACCAGCAGGCCGCCCATGCCCGGGATGCTGTAGAGGCTCTCGATGTAGATGGAGCCGACCACAGTGTTCAGGAAGGCGGAGGGAATATACTGCACCAGCGGCACCATTGCGTTGCGGAAGATGTGGCGCAGGGCGATGTTGTTTTCACTCACGCCCTTGGCACGGGCAAGGCGGACATAGTCCTTGTTGCTCTCGTCCACCATGTACCGGCGCAGCCACATGGCGTAGAACGCCACGTTGCCCAGACTCATGGAGCAGACGGGCAGCACCCAGTATTTCCAGTTGGAGGCGTCGAAGAGCAGGCCCACGTTCAGCGCGGTGGTGCCGTACATCTGGATGTACAGATAATACACTGCCGCAGGCACAGCCTGGATGAGGACGATGATGGCCGTGCCGATCTTATCGGGCCAGCGGCTCTTGAAGCGGCCCATGAACAGGCCCATCGGGATGCCGATGACAAGGCTCAGCAGCATGGCGTACACGCCCATCTGGATGGAGATGGGCAGCTTCTTGGCGAGGATGCCGGTGACGGAGGCGTTGACCTTATAGATGTGGCTCACGCCGAGGTCGCCGTGGAGCATATTGACCCAGAAGCGGCCGATCTGCACCGGCAGCGGGTCCAGCAGGCCCATGGACTGTAAGCCGGCCTGTATCTGGGCCTCGGTCATTTTTTCGTAGTTAGCAAAATAGCCTTCCACCGGCATCAGCCGCAAAAGGCAGAAAACGAGCGTGACGATAATAAACAGGGTCAGTATCGAGCGCCCGATGCGTTTCGCCAGATATTTGAGCATATCTGTGCGCACCCCTCTCTTTTATAAAATGAATGTCGGATAGGAATAGAATACAACAAAAAACCACTTTTGGAAAGTGATTTAGCAAAGTTCGTTACAAAAATTCATGTAAGAGGCTTCAGAAACGAAAAGCTCTCCGCTTTCCCGTGGGAAAACGGAGAGCTTTGGAGCGGACAGACTCAAAAAGTCTTAGCGGGCGTCGCGGTTGGCCTCGTACTCGCTCATGGAGATGTAGTGGTCGAGGACGTGGATGCCCTTCAGACGCTTGTTGGAGAAGCCGGTGGAAGCGTACTGGCCCTCCCAGTAGTTCAGACGGGTGGCGATGTAGGCCGGGATGCTCATGCCCATGGGGACGACGAGGGCATTGTTGATGAGGGAAGCCTCGGCGTTGGCGAAGGCATCGTAGCGGGCGTTGATGTCGTCGGTGATCTTGACAGCCTCTTCGATGGCCTTCATGTAGTTCATGACGGCGTCCGCGGTGTCGCCGGTGATGAAGCCGTCCTCGACGCCGGTGCGCAGGAAGGCGTAGCGGCTGCCGCGTGCGCCCTCGGCCTGATAGAAGGGGTCGGTCTCGGTCTGGGGGTCGGAGTAGTCAGCGCCCCAGTTGCACTGCAGGAAAGCGAACTTGCCGTTGCGGCGGACGCTGGACAGGAAGCTGTCGGAGGGGCCGGCAGTGATGATGATGTCGATGAAATCGAAACCGTCGTTCAGCACACCCTCGAGCTGCTGCTTGAACACCTGGCACTGCTTGTCCCAGTCGGTGGAAGAGGGATTGTAGGGCATCTGCACCTTGATGGGGAAGGTCACACCGGCAGCGGTCAGCTCCGGGATGGCAGCGTCGCGGTACTCCTTGGCCTTCGCCTCGTCGAAGAACTCGGTGATGTTGGCCAGGTCGCCGCACTTGAGGTAGTCCACGCCGTCAGCGTTGGCACAGAAGCTGGGGGGCGTGATGGTATTCAGCTTGTAGTTGTCGTAGCCCTCGGGTGCCTTGACGGCCAGCGTGACAGAGTTGTTGATGCCGTAGAGGAAGGACTTGCGGAAGTTGGTGTTGTTGATGGCCTTGGCCCAGTTCTCCGGCTCATACTCGGCGTCCATGCCCTCCACGCTCCAGTTGGAGAACTCGTGGGAGAAGGGCATGAAGTTGAACATATAGAAGTAGGTGTAGTTGGTGTTGGGGCGGTCCATGGACACCATGTCCTTGGTGGTGTCGTCGGACAGCCAGCTGTCGAGGATGTCAGAGCCGATGGTGGCCTCGTCGATCTCGCCGCGCTTGATCATCTCGGGGCCGTTGACGCTGGCCTCGGCGTTGTAGATGCGGCTGATGGTGTCGATGAAGACGTTGTCAGCGTCGTAGTTCTCGGGGTTCTTCTTCATGACCCAGGTCTCCAGAGACTCGTAGGCGGCCAGATAGAAGGCACCGCAGCTGTAAGTGGTCTCTGCGCTGGTGGCGAACTGGTCGCCGGTCTCTTCCAGCAGCGGGCCGTAAGCGGGCTCGTAGGGCAGATAGCACAGCAGGCTCAGGAAGCCCGGGAAGTCGTAGGTCAGGGTGTAGGTCAGGGTGTGGTCATCCACAGCAGTGACACCCACGGCGTCGAAGTCCACCGGTGCGTAGGTGGCGGGGTCAGAGTCGGGGGCAGTCACGGTGACGACGCCGCTGCCGTCCACGGTGTAGGTGGTGCCATCATCGTCCACGACGCCGGTGTTGGCGTTGTTCAGATAGAGGTGGTAGTTGTAGTAGTCGTCAGCGCCTGCGATGTAAGCGGTGACGAGGCCCACGTTGGAGGCGGCGTAGTCCGGGGTCAGGACGTACTTCAGAGCGTCCACGAAGTCCTGTGCGGTGACGGGGGCCACGACCTCGCCGTTGCAGTCCACCCAGTTCTCCTCACGCAGATGGAACGTCCAGGTCAGGGTGTCAACATCCCAGTCCCAGCTGGTGGCCAGGCCTTCGCGCATGACGCCCTTGTTGTCGTACTCGACCAGCGTATCCACGCAGTTTGCGCCCACGACCATCTCAAGGTCAGTGCCGGTGGTCAGGTAGTTCAGGGTAGCGGGCTGGCTATCGTACAGGATGGTGTAGCTGGAGCCGGAACCGGAAGAGGCTGCGCCGGAAGCGCTGCCGGAGGAAGAGCCGCCGCAGCCAGTCAGCAGGCCGGCTGCGCAGGCACCGGCGGCTGCCAGGCCGCTGGCCTTCAGGAACTGACGGCGGGAGATGGAAGTGTTCATCATAAATTCCCTCTTTTCTTGTTTTTGCTGTACAAAGGACAGCATCGCGTTGTGCGGTGTCCGCTGTTTCCCGGCAACGGACAAATGGACCGTTTTTTATGAAAAAAGAGCAACGGAAATCCATCCGTTACTCCTTTGTAACAGTCTTGGCCACCAAACAGTGTGGTCATGACTGAGTATATCATTGATTTGCGGCCGCGTCAATCCTTTTTGGGTGCAGATGCTGTTTCTGCAACAGAAACAGCTGTTGCCGCTGCGGCGGCAGGTGCGGCAGTGACGGGAGCCGCTGCCGTTTCGGCTGCGGCGGCACCGGAAGCATTTGCGGCATTTTCAGCGGCCAGCTCTGCGGCAGCGGCCTTTGCGGCCTCCTCCGCTGCCTTGCGGGCCTCGCGCTCAGCGATCCGCTCCCTGGCGCGGGCTGCGGCCTCCTCCTGACGCTGCTTGGTGCGGCGCTTGATGCGGCAGACCGAGCAGATGCCCTCGGAGCTGTTCGGCGCGATGGGCTTGCCGCAGTCGGCGCAGAGGGTCTTGCTGCATTTGTAGACGCTCACCGGGCCGAGGGTGGTGAGCTGGCGGAGCTTCATGCCGTCGATGCCGCTGTTGGAGCAGGCCGCGACGCAGACGCCGCACTCGCTGCACTTCCAGGGCGTGACGACCACGCGGGTCTGGCCGTCGGGCAGGTCCTCCAGTTTGAGCGCACCGGAGCGGCAGGCTTTCTCGCATTTGCCGCAGCCGAAGCACTTCTGGGTGAAGTTCGGCAGATACCAGCCGTAGCGCAGCGGCGTCTCGGAAGCAGCCTTGAGCTGCTTTGTCCGCTGGTGGAGCATGAGGCGGAAGTCGGCGGCACTGTCCTCCTCGCTGCGCAGGCCGGGCAGCATCTGCAGCAGCTTCTTGGTGCCGGCGCGGGAGCCCTCGGTCATGTGGGAGAACATCTCCCGGCGGCTCAGCTCCTGCACATGGTAGGGCGCTTCGTCCTGCTCATAGGCCAGCGTGACCCGGCTCTCGAAGAGCTGGGGGCCGAGGAACTCCACCAGACGGGTCAGCTCTTTGCGGAGCTGGGCGGCGCAGACGTCGTTCTCGCACTCACCGCAGGGGGTCAGGTCAAGGACCAGCTTCTTGTTCAGAGCCAGATAGGCCAGCGTTTCCCACGAGAAGGAGGCCACGCAGGCGCGGACGGCGGTGTTCTTGCGGGTGCTCTTCTCGCAGCCCAGCCAGAGGGTGTCGTTGTCGGTATCCGCCAGCGAGGTGTCCCGCTGTACCTGCTCCGGCGAAGGGACGATGCAGCCCGAGCGGCAGGCGGACACGCAGAGGCCGCAGTCGGTGCAGGGGTCCCAGTCTTTAACGAGGTTGGGACGGGTGAAGATGGCATCGCCGTAGGGGCAGATGTCTTTGCAGGCCGTGCAGGGGGTGCGGTGGGGGTGGAGATTCCAGCACTGACGGCGGATGACCTCGGGGTGAGAGGTCTTCATCAGGGCGTCCATTGCATAACGGGTAAACAGACCCATAGCGGTATCACTCCTTTTCGGGGGCATCGGTCACGGTGGTGACCTGAGCGTTGTCCAGCAGGAAGCGCTGCACCTTCTTCGCGGCCAGCGCGGCGGCGATGGTATCTTCGGGCAGGGCTTTCCGGATCTCAGCCTCGGGGGTGTCCTGCAGCTGGGACAAGCGGCGGTACTCGGCGTTGACTTCCTCGGGGTGGACGACGATGTTTTCCGCCTCGGCGATGGCCTTGGCGGCCAGCACGAAGCGGATGCGGCTCTCGGCCTGTGCGCGGTAGTCCTTCTCGAGGGCTTCCGGGGTGGTGCGGCTGTTCTTGCAGTGCTGCTCGAGGGTGATGCCGCTGCGGGAGAGGCGCTCTTTCAGCAGCTTCATCTCATTCTGGGCGGTGCGGTCGAGAATTTCGGCGGGCAGGTCCACGGTCATGTTGGCACCGGCCATGTCCAGCAGCTGCTTTCCGGCGGCGCGGTCAGCCCCTTCCTCGTGGATCTTCTGCTTTTTGGCGCGAAGGTCAGCCTTCAGCGCATCGAGGGAGTCGAAGCCCAGACTCTTGGCGAAAGCCTCATCCGGTGCGGGCGTGACTTTCTCGGCCAGAGAGCGGAGCTCGATCTCGAACTGTGCGGTCTTGCCGGACAGCTCCGGCAGGCGGAAGTCCTGCGGATAGGTAAAGTCGAAGCGGAACACCTCGCCGGCACGGTGGCCGTAGATGGCCTGCTCAGCGGCGGGCATCAGCTTGCCGTCGCCCAGCACGACCATGACCTTCTCCATCCGGCTGTCGGGGATCTCCTTGCCGTCCATGTAGCCGACAAAGTCCAGCAGAGCGCGGAAGCCGCGCTTGGCAGGTTCGGTGGTGGGGTGGTAGACGGCGTGCATCCGGGTCTGGTGGACAAGCTCGATGTCCACAGTCTTGTCGGTGACGGGGCGGACGTGACGGGTGACAGCCAGGCCCTTGTACTGGCCCAGCTTCACTTCAGGCGTATTCTTCTTATCCATAGTGGCGTACTCCTTATGACGTAAGCAGGCCGGCGGGCGGCGCTGCGGGTTTTATAGCAACAAATCGAATTATACACGTTTTCAGCAGAAAGGGCAAGCTCACAGCCCGTGAGCGGTGAGCCAGGCTTCGGCCACCTGAGAGAACATTTCGGGGTATTGGGCGTCTTCGGCGGTAAAGGCGCTGAGGTAATACTCCACTTCCTCCCGGGTGGGGGCAGCGGTGCGCTTCCAGATGGTAAAGGTTGTGCCATTGCCCATATCGAAACGCTGCTCAAAGGCGAAATACTGGTCTTTTACGGCGAGGAACCGGTCGTTCAGCTTGATGGACATCTCGCCGCTGCCCACGTAAGTCTGGGGGAAGGGCTCGCAGGTGATGACATATTTTGCCTCAAAGAACTGGGTGGGGAAGTTGTGGGTGCCGGGGACCGAGAAGCCGAAGGCCAGCTTGTCGTTGATGGGGGCGTCCGGCAGGCGGCAGTTCTTGAAGTGGTCGGGGTTGTAGAGCATATCGTGGGGAATCATGTAGCACAGCTCCCCCTCATCGCAGTGGGTGTCGATCCAGTCGGCGATGGTCCGGATCTGGCCGATGTCCTTTCTATCGTAGATGAGCTTGTCCAGCGAGATGAAATACTTGGTGGCCGGGATCTGGATCGGGAAATGCTCGATGACGAAACCTGGCATGGCCAGCGTGGTCAGCGGCGAACACCGCGCCGACATGGACAGCACCAGCACGAAGGCCCAGCAGCCCAGCTTGAGGTTCCGGCGGCGCGTGATGCCCTCGGCCAGCGCGGCGGCACCCAGCAGAAAGAGGATGAAGTATCCCGGCAGGAAGAGCAGGAACTGATGGGAGCCGGTGTTTTGCACCCGGGTGAAGAGCAGGATGCTCACCACCAGCTCACACCCGGCGAGACAGGGCAGGGCGGGTACTTTGTGCTTCGCCGCAAAGGCGAGACCCAGCACCATGAGGAGGATGTTGAACAGGCCCATCCGGCCGATGTGATAGAACGCCTCGAGGGCCAGACCGCCGCCGTTATAATAGGAGTAGCGGCCCGCGTAGTTGTAGGCGAGGATGTGGGACACCATGGGCCAGAGCAGGATGACCATCGCCACGACGGACGCGAGGCCGAAGAGGACGAGGTTCTTGATTCGAACAAGGGCAGCGGCTTTTTTGCCGCCCTTCGCCAACCGCACACAGCCCGCGATGAGCAGCAGCGCGTAGGCGAAGTAGTAGCCCACCACAAAGTAAAGGAACCACCGGCGGGCGAGGATGATGGCGGCAGTGGCCAGGAAGATGAGGCCGAACCGCACCGGCTCCAGCCGGTCAAAGCGGAAGTCCATGGTCAGCAGCAGGATGGCAAACCCGAAGATCAGGCCGAACCAGTCCGGCTGGGCCAATACCGCGCTCATCCGCAGGAAGGGATAAGCCGCCGTGAGCGTCATCCCGAAGAGGAAATAGTACCTCCGATTCTTCACATTCAGGATCTGCCCGACCTTGACGACGAGGCCCGCCAACAGCACCAGCAGGGTCGGCAGGATGCAGAACACCTGACTGAAGGAGTAGTCATCGCCGGTGTGGCTCGTGAGGCAGAAGGGAAACTCGGTGAAGAGGGTGATGAAATTGGTGTAGTCGTCGGCCATGGAGCCGAAGATGTACGCAAGGCCCGCGCCTGCACTCTGGGCAAAGGCGGCTTCGGCGTCGTACTGCTTGAGCAGGTAGTTGGCGTAATCCCAGACGTATACAAAGCTCCGACTCGACAATGTCCAGTAAAAATAGACGACAGCCACAGCCCAGATGCCGAAGACGACGGCTTTGTGGAAGAAGCCCAGCTCTGCGCCTGCCACACGGAGAACGCAGAGGGCCAGAACAAAGAGCCCCACGCTGGCCCAGAGACTGAGCAGCGGGAAAAAGAAGGCGCTGGCCGGTGCAAGCAGCCCCAGAAGAGCCAGCAGCACCGCACAGCTGCCCAGACCGACCCCCGCCCATTGCAGAGGCGAGAGCCGGCGAACAGCAGCAGATAGCATAGAAGGATGATCCCTTTCATTTAACTTCCGGAAAATGCAAAACACAACTTTCCATCTAACAGTATACTGAATCCGTTAAGGCTTGTCCAGCCGCAGACCGCGCCAGAACGCAGAATATCCCGCTGCATTTTCAGCAGACGGGATATTCCGAAACAAATATTACTTTTTGGAGCTGTGTGCAGCGGCATCCGCCCTGGCGTTCTGGGTGCGGGCTGCCTTGCGGCGTGCGGCAGCGGCCCGGCGGGCGCTGGCCTGTGCAGCCTCAGGGCGGGGCGCTTCGGGGGTGAGCTTGAACATCCGGCTTCCCATGGCGGGCAGGTCCACGGTGAGGGTGTAGTCCCGGCCATAGACGCCGCCGTCCGAGGTGTGGAGGGTTTTGGGCTTCGATTTGTCCGCGCCGCCCCAGCCGGGGGCCTCAGTGTTCAGAAGTTCTTCGGCCCCGGCGGGGAAGCGCAGATAGAGCGGGAACTTTTTGTGGGCAGTGTTCTGGGTGTTCATGACGCAGAGGATGGTCTGGCCCGCACCCTTGCGCAGCCAGGCGTACACGCCCTCGTCCCGGCTCTCGCTGGCCACCCACTCGAAGCAGCGGGGGTCATACTCGCCCGCGTAGAGGGCGGGCTGGGTGGCGTAAAGGCGGCTCAGAGCGCCGAAATATTTCTGGAATGCATCGTGGAAGGGGTACTTGAGCAGGTCCCAGTCCAGCTCCCGCTTTTCGTCCCACTCCCGGAAATGACCCAGCTCGTTGCCCATAAAATTGAGCTTTTTGCCCGGGTGCGCATACATATAAAAATAGAGGGTGCGCAGCTGGGCGCATTTTTCCTCATAGGTGCCCCAGAGCTTGTCGATGACCGTCTTTTTGCCGTGGACGACCTCGTCGTGGCTCAGCGCCAGCAGGTAGAGCTCGTTGTAGAAATAGTGCATACTGAAAATGATCTTCCCGTATGCGTCGGGACGCTGGCCGAAGGGGGTGGCGAAGTAGTCCAGCGTATCGTGCATCCAGCCCATGTCCCACTTGTAGTCGAAGCCGATGCCGTCGTAGCGGGTGGGGGCCGTGACTTTGAGGAAGTTGGTGGAATCTTCGGCCATGTAAACGCCGGTGGGCCAGCGCTCGTTCAGGCCGTGGTTGAGGTTCCGCAGGAAGGTGACGGCGCCCTCGTTGACGCCCCGGGCGGGGTCGCCCTGCCAGTAGAGGGCGCGGGAGATGGCGTCCATCCGGATGCCGTCGCAGTGATAGACCTCCATCCAGAGGGCGGCGGCACTGTTCAGAAAGCTGCACACCTCCCGGCGGTAGTAGTTGAAGTTGCAGGTACCCCACTCGCTGTGGCCCACATCGCTGTCGTACTCGTAGAGGTGGGTGCCGTCAAAGTTGGCCAGTGCGTCGGCGTTGGCCGCAAAGTGGACGGGGACAAAGTCCATGATGACGCCGATGCCCATCCGGTGGCAGGCGTTGACGAAGGAGGCAAACTGGGCCGGGGTGCCGTACCGGCTGGTGACGGCGAAGTAGCCGGTGGTCTGGTAGCCCCAGCTGCCGTCGAAGGGGTGTTCTGCCAGCGGCAGAAGCTCTACATGGGTGAAGTGGTGTTCCAGCAGCCAGGGAATGAGCTCCCGGGCCAGCTCTTCGTAGTCGTACCAGCCGTCTGAGCCGTCGGGCTGGGTGGAGTTGGGCTTATGCTTCCAGCTGCCGGCATGGAGTTCGTAGATGTTCATGGGCAGATTACGGCATTTATCCCGCCGCTCCATCCATGCGCTGTCGTCGAAGGAAAAGTTCAGTTTGGTCAGGCGGCTGGCGTTGGCAGGGCGGACTTCGGACGCGAAAGCGTAGGGGTCGGCCCGCATGATCACGCTGCCGTCGGCCCCGTGGATGCGGTATTTGTAGAGCTCTCCCTCGCACAGCCCGGATACAAAGCCGCTCCACACGCCGGTGTCGGCTTTCTGGAGCGGGATGCCTGCGCCCCAGCCGTCAAAGCCGCCGCAGACCTCCACAACCGTAGCACCGGGAGCCCAGACCGCGAAGCGCCAGCCCTCTTCGCCGTGGTCACCTTGCCAGGGGTGGGCACCGAGGATGCGGTAGGCGTCGAAGCAGTCGCCGTTGAAGAAGGATTTGGGGATGGAGGGAAGATTCATACGAAAGACTCCTTTTATCGCAATTTTTACAGAGAACGCATACTATGGAATATGTAAAATGAGAAATATACAACACTTTTACCACACTTTTGTCGGAAAATGTGCTATACTGAATAGGACACAGATGCACTTTTGTCGGAAAAGTGCTCTGCTGTAACTTTTTGAAAACAGGAGCGGTACAGACAATGGCTTGGTATGACAATGCGGTATTCTATCACATCTATCCTCTGGGATTGTGCGGCTGCGCGCATGAAAACGACGGACAGCCTGTCCCCGGGGCTTTCAAAAAGCTGGATGCGTGGGCAGAACACGCGGCAAAGCTTGGCTGTACGGCGATCTATATCGGCCCGCTGTTCGAGAGCGGTTCCCACGGCTATGACACCATCGACTACCGTCTGGTAGACCGGCGTCTCGGCACCAACGAGGAGTTCAGGGAATTTGTCGCCGCCTGCCATGAGCGGGGCCAGAAGGTCATCGTGGACGGCGTGTTCAACCATGTGGGCCGCGATTTCTTCGCGTTCCAGGAGCTGAAGGAGCACCGCGAGAACGCCCGCTACCGCGACTGGTTCTGCGACGTGAATTTCTGGGGCAACAACGAGTACAACGACGGCTTCTCTTACGGCAACTGGGGCGGCTTCAACCTTCTGGTCAAGCTGAACCAGCGCAACCCCGAGGTGCAGAACTACCACTTCGACACCATCCGCTTCTGGGTGGATGAGTTCGATATTGACGGCATCCGTCTGGACGCTGCCGACGTGCTGGACTTCGATTTCATGAAGGGCCTGCGCCGCGTTGCCAACGAGGTGAAGCCTGAGTTCTGGCTGATGGGCGAGGTCATCCATGGCGACTACAGCCGCTGGGCCAACCCCGAGATGCTCCACTCCGTCACCAACTACGAACTGCATAAGGGTCTGTGGAGCGGCCACAACGACCACAATTATTTCGAGATCGCCCATACCATGCGGCGTCTGCAGGGTCTGTGCCACGATACCCGGCTCTATAACTTCTCGGATAACCACGATGTGGAGCGGCTGCCCAACAAACTGCGCAACCGCGACCACATCCGGCATATTGCTCTTCTAGTATATACGCTTTGGGGCATTCCGTCCATCTATTATGGCTCGGAATTTGGCATCGAGGGCAAAAAAGAGTGGGGCAGCGACTGGCCGCTCCGCCCCTGCCTCGAGCTGGCCGACTACACCGACGCCGAGAAGACGAACCCTGTCACCAGCATCTATGCCGCACTGGGCAGGCTGAAAGCGGAGTGTCCCGAGCTGAGCTGGGGCGAGTTCAAGGAGCTGACGCTGACCACCCAGAGCTACGCCTACGCCCGGGTGCTGGACGGAAAGGCTATCGTGGCGGTGTACAATAACGGTGACAGCCCGGTCTCGATGGAATTCCAGCTGCCGGTGGAGGCTTCTGGGGTCGAAGACCTGCTGGCCGACTGTGTGGGCAGTCAACCCATCCTGACGCAGGTGGAGTGGGGTAAGCTGAAAGTCCAGCTGCCCTCCAACTACGCCACCCTGCTGCGGCTGGTAGGATAAAAAGGGGGGAGTGTGGAAGATGAATGCTGCGCAGCGCAGAAAAGTGATCTTAGAGCGGCTGACGGAGGCCGATGCACCGCTGAGTGCCAGTGTACTGGCCGGGGAACTGGGGGTCTCGCGGCAGATCGTGGTGGGTGATGTGGCCCTGTTGCGGGCGTCGGGGACGCAGATCGATGCAACGCCCCGGGGCTATCAGCTCCACCCGGCGGCGCGGGGCTATACGGGCATCCTCGCCTGTGTCCACAGCACCGCCGACCAGATGCGGGAGGAGCTGTATACCGTGGTGGACCAGGGCGGCATCGTGGTGGATGTGGCCGTGGAGAACCCGCTTTACGGTGAGCTGCGCGGCAACCTCAACCTCGCCAGCCGGTACGACGTGGACCATTTTATCCAGCAGGCGGCGGATACGCCCGAGTGCCTGCTGAGCCGGATGACCGGCGGTGTGCATCTGCACACCCTGAGCTGCCCCACGCCGGAGGCGTTCCGCCGCATCGAAGCGGCACTGGACGCCAAGGGCCTGCTCTATAAAAAAGAAGAATAAGGACACTGCTTTCATTGTAAAAAATCCACGGGGTCTTGTCCATCGACGAAAGACGAAAACCGTTGGATAATCAACTAAAACACGGAAGAGGTGGATTTTGTGGACATCCGTATCGCCCGTACCGACCGCGCCATCGAACAGGCTTTCATGGAACTGCGGGAGAAGAACCCTCTGGAAAAAATCAAGATAAAAGACTTGTGTGCGATGGCCTGCATCAACAAATCGACGTTCTATGCCCACTATGAGGACATCTACGCGCTGGCCAATGCACTGGAAAACAAGCTCATCGAGTCTATCCTGGCCAGCGTACCCCACACCAACGACAGCGTGGCACTGCATCAGGCAGAGACGCTGACGCGGGAGCTGTTCCATGCCTTCATGCAGAACCAGCGGGCCGTGAACATCCTCTTTTCGGGCAGTCGGCAGGGCATCTTCGCCAACAGCATCGAGAAGGGGCTGCGCCAGCGCTTTGAGGAAGCTGACCCGACCTTCGCGGCTGATTTGAACCGGGGCATTCTGCTCTCGTTCTGCGTGCAGGGCTGCTTCTACGCCTTTGCCAACAACAGCAGCCGGATGGACGAGAGCAAGCTGGTGGAGCTGCTGGGAGCCATCGCCAAGGCGGCGCAGAGCATCGAGTTTTAAGAAGCAAAAAATGGCTCCGGCAGATGCCGGAGCCATTTTTTACGATGCGAAGTTATTTAGAATAAAGTTCAATGATATTCAGCAGGATCTCGGTGGCCTTGTCCATCCGCTCGACGGTGGTGCATTCGCAGACGCCGTGGAAGTTGAAGCCGCCGGTGCCGAGGTTGGGGCAGGGCAGACCCTTCCAGCTCAGGACAGCGCCGTCGGTGCCGCCGCGGACGGGGATCTCCTCCGGGGTCAGGCCGGCCTTCTCGATGGCCTTGCGGGCCGTCTCCACAAGGTGGAAGTGGGGCTTGATCTTCTCCAGCATATTGCGGTAGCTGTCCTTGATCTCGACTTCCACCGTGCCGGGGCCGTACTTGCCGTTGAGGTAGCAGGCGATGTGGAGAAGGTTGTCCTTCTTGAACTGCAGCTTGCCGGCGTCGTGGTCGCGGAGGATGTAGCCCAGCTTTGCCTCGGTGACGTCGCCGTACATCTGGCACAGATGGTAGAAGCCCTGATAGCCCTCGGTAGTCTCGGGGCGGGCCATGACGGGCAGGGCCATGTGGAACTCCATTGCCACGTTGGAGGCGTTGATCATAGCGTCCTTGGCGCTGCCGGGGTGGACGGAGAAGCCGTGGATGGTGACAGTGGCAGATGCGGCGTTGAAGTTCTCGTACTCGATGCCGCCCACGTCGCCGCCATCGACGGTGTAGGCGAAGTCTGCGCCGAAGCCCGGGATGTCGAAGAGAGAAGCGCCCTCGCCGATCTCCTCATCGGGGGTAAAGGCGATGCAGAGCTTGCCGTGAGGCAGCTTCTTTTTGATAAGGGTCTCGGCAGCGGTCAGGATCTCAGCGACGCCGGATTTATCGTCAGCGCCCAGCAGGGTAGTGCCGTCGGTGGTGATGAGTCAGCGCATGACAGCCTAATGCGTACACCGTGTCTGTGGGGTAGATAATGATGCCCCCATCGTTCAGAATGTCTACTATGCGCTGCAGGTCTTCCGGTCGGTTGTTTTTAGAATATAATTTAAGTAACATGGCGTTATCTACGAAGATTTGACTTCGTATGAACGCAAAAATAAGAAAATTATTTCTTTTTCTTTCGCAGTTCTTCTGCAATTCGATAGTGAATGGCAGCTTCTATTTCCTTTCCGCTTTTTTCGAGTGCTTCAGCAAAATATTCATGCGCACCGGCATGCTGCGGCTTCAGGCTGGTAGCCTTGTCCAAATCGGAGAGCGCTTCTTCCGTTTTTCCGGTCAGCAGACGAAGTTTTCCTCGGTTGTATACTGCCTTGAAGTCCTGTGGCCGTAGTTGTACGGCACGATTCAGGCATTCTTCAGCTTCTTCCATTCGGTTTTCATCGAAGAATGTCACTCCTTTTCGTACCCAGGCATCCACATATTCCGGATACAGCTCCAGGGCCTTGTCATAGTTGGCCTGTGCCGCCCTCGGGTCGTGTGCCTTAGTGATGCATTCGTTTCCCATCAGGTAATATTCCCGGGCGTACTTCTGTAAATTCTGGCGCTGTTGTTGCATTTGCTCCTTCAGTAATCGGTTTTCTTCCTTTAACCGGTTGATGATGCCTAACTTCCGGCGGATAAAACGCTGTATCAACGGTTTTTCAATGTCATAGCGGCTGTGGATAGCCTTAAAGAAAGCTTCTAAGAATTCGGCGAAATTGCCTTTGTCGAAAGCTTTTACAGAGGCTACGTATTGAATGTCTGCCTGTGCCTGTTTCATGGCCCTTTCAAATGTCTGGTTGTCATTGAAGCGCTGGGCAAAGCTGACAATTTCCGGTCGGACAAACACATCTGCGTGCGAAATCCGCCGCTTCAGCTGGATGCCGTCCAATGAGGTGCAGCGGCTCAGAGCTACATAAGCCTGTCCTCCGGCAAAAACTCCTCCCGTAAAGTCGATAACTACCCGGTTGAAAGTCAGCCCCTGACTCTTGTGTACGGTGATGGCCCAGGCCAGCCGGATGGGGTATTGTGTAAATGTGCCTAATTCCTCTTCTTCTATTTTCTTTTCCGTCTCGTTATATCGGTAGCGGATGTTGCTCCAGCTTTCCTTGTGTACATCGAATTCACTCCCTTCTTCCGTTATTACATAGATGGTACCGTCTTCCGAAAGACCTGATACCGTACCGATGGTACCGTTCACCCAGCGTTTTTCCTGGTCGTTCTTGATGAAAATCACCTGTGCTCCCGGCTTGATGACCAGTTCCATCAGGGTAGGGAGGCTGCTTTCCGGAAATTCACCATGTATTTCTCCTTTTAATGTGACCGGTTCGCCTGGCAGTTCGTTGAGTTTCTTTTCGTTGATATAATCTACGTTGTCCCTCCGGGTGGCCAGCGTGATGTACAAATCATTCTCTTCCGGGCAAGGAGGTGTCGGCGTATAACGGGTGTTCAATAGTTGTAAATCCGCATTTCCGGCAGTATTAGTCCGGATATGGTCGAGCACGCTGACGAATACCTGGTCTGTTTGCCGGTATACCTTGGTGAGTTCGATGGATACCAGCTCCATCTCCTGGAACACTTTAGCTGAGAAGAAATACGGATTCGGATAAAAACGGTTCAGAATCTCCCGTTCGTCACTTTTTACTACCGGCTCCAGTTGGAATACGTCGCCCACTAACAGCAGCTGTTTTCCACCGAACGGCTCACGTAAGTTATGAGAGTACGTGCGAAGCACCTTGTCGATAAAGTCGATGATGTCGGCCCGCACCATGGAAATTTCATCGATGATGATGAGTTCGATGTTCTGAATAAGTTTCCGGTGGTCGGAAGAATATTTCAGAAAATCTTTCAGTTTTCGCCCCTGAAACTTCGGATCATCGGGCAGGAGTGGATGAAACGGAAGCTTGAAAAAACTGTGCAGGGTACTGCCACCCGCATTGATAGCCGCAATACCCGTAGGAGCCAGTACTACATATTTCTTTTTGGTATGCTGGCAGACGTATTTCAGAAATGTAGACTTACCCGTTCCCGCTTTTCCGGTCAGAAAGACCGATTGGCGGGTATATTGGATGAGTTTCAGTGCATTCTGAAATTCGGGGTTGTCGGTATCTATCAGGGTAGGAGTCATCTGTCATTGTGTTTAGAGATTCATGCAAAGATACGGACAAATGGGAAATAAAAAAAGCGGTTAGAAGTCTAACCGCTTTTTCGTCAGAATATTTACGAGAAGCCTTTCGGCATTTATCAGATTCGTCTTTAAAATGCTGAACTTGTCAGCGTCGCAGTTTTATTTGCGTCTTTCGTCATTCAGCATTACATAACCCCAGATCATTGGATCTGCATTTGCAATCTTGTGGAAAATGTTTTTTACCTTTTTCATAATTGTTACCCTTTCTTTTTTAGTTAGTTTAATTAAATCTTCTTAGCGGACTTCCCAGCCGGCCGTTGTACTTGTTACCTTATTTACCTTGAAAACTTTTTATTGGCTTTTTCTTTTAGCCTTTCTTTTTACACTGCAAATATAGACCTTTTTTCTTTACAAAATATGTTTTATAGCATGTTTTTCTTGTAAAAGGCCAATTTGTTGATGTAAATCAAATCCGGAGGCAGGGTTATTTCTTTTCAATTACATTTTCCCCTTTCTCTCCCGAAAAACTCGTAACTTTGCAGCCGTTTTGTAGAATACCTATGGCAGCAAGAATGAACAATCAGTACGAAGAACGCCTGGGAACGGAGCGGATGCTTCCTCTCATTTTCAAAATGGCTTTACCGGCAGTGGCCGCGCAGTTCGTCAATCTCCTATATAATATAGTAGACCGTATTTATATCGGTCATATACCGGAAATCGGGACAAATGCATTGGCGGGAGTAGGAGTGACCACTTCCATTGTAATTCTGATTTCTTCTTTTTCGGCTATCGTGGGGGCCGGAGGTGCGCCGCTGGCTGCCATGGCACTGGGACAGGGCGACCGGGTGCGTGCGGGGAAATTCTTAGGCAACGGTTTCATGCTGCTGATTCTGTTTACCGTGCTGACTTCGCTGGTATCTTATTTGTTTATGGAGCCTATTCTGCTGTTTGCGGGAGCATCTGCCGTTACACTTCCTTACGCAGAAGATTATCTTTCAGTGTACTTGCTGGGTACTTTGTTTGTGGAAATCTCTACCGGACTCAATACGTTCATCAATTCACAGGGGCGTCCCAATATTGCGATGTATTCCGTCTTGATTGGGGCCTTGCTGAATATTGTGCTTGATCCGATTTTTATTTTCTGGTTTGATATGGGCGTAAAAGGAGCGGCACTAGCCACTATTCTTTCGCAGGCATGCAGCGCCTGGTGGGTGTTAGGCTTTCTATGTTCCGACCGTGCCTCTTTGCGTTTGCAAAAATGTTACCTGAAATTCGACCGCCGTATCGTCGGGGGGATGTTGGCTTTGGGGGTATCTCCCTTCATTATGGCTAGTACAGAGAGTCTGGTAGGATTTGTGTTGAACGGCAGTCTGGAGAAATTTGGCGATATATACGTAGGAGCCCTGGCTATTTTACAGAGTGCCATGCAGCTGGTCAGTGTGCCACTTACAGGATTTGCCCAAGGTTTTGTGCCGGTGGCCAGCTACAACTACGGACATGGTGACCGCCAGAGGGTGAAAGACTGTTTCCGCATTGTACTGACGGTAATGTTCTCTTTCAATTTTGTCCTGATGTTGCTGATGATTTGTTTCCCTACGGTAGTCGCCTCGGCATTTACGAGCGATCCGGAGTTAATAGCCACCGTAGAGCATGTGCTGCCGCTCTTCCTGGCAGGAATGACAATCTTTGGTTTGCAGCGCGCTTGCCAGAATATGTTTGTAGCCCTTGGTCAGGCACGGATTTCTATTTTTATAGCTTTGCTGCGTAAGGTTATTTTGCTGGTGCCTCTTGCTCTGGTGCTGCCTCGTTTCTGTGGCGTGGAAGGCGTATTTATGGCCGAAGCAGTTTCGGATGCTACGGCCGCCATCTGTTGTACATTGCTCTTCTTCTGGCAGTTCCCGAAGATACTTCGCAAGATGCAGAATCTGGTACAGAACTAATTTTACGATTCTGATAGGTAAATTGTTTGAAACACAGATAGATAAAGTGGTAAATGCTTAATCGTATTCTCTGTTTCACAGTGTGGGATACAAAAACCACAGTGTGGGATACATATTTCACACTGTGAAATACAAATCCCGCAGTGTGAAACAGAGAATTCTTCGAAGCGTTCTGAATTATGCTTTTCGGAATTTGTAATTATGTGTCGGGAGAGGTAGAATTTCCTGATAGAAATTATCGGCTTTGCTATAAATCTTTATAACTTTATCCTCCAAGTATATCGTGGCTATTATTGGGATGGCTTAAAATGTAAAAACGAATACAGTTGTGTTTCCTGGGTGATTAGTCCGGCATGTAAGTTTTATTTATTGAAAACCAAGTCTTATAAATGAAAAATATAATAGAGAGTATCAGAAAGCAATATCCGGTGTCCGATTTGACCATAAAGGAACTTGAGTCCTATTTAACACCTTGCAGTTTTCCTAAAAGGTACCAACTTATAAAGGAAGGTATTTATTGCAAGTATGCTTATTTTATAGAGAAGGGTATCTTAAGAGCCTATTGGGTGGTCGATGGAGAGGAATACACTACCTCGTTCGGAGCAGAGGGATGTATTGTTTTCAGCATGGATGAATTATATTACAACAAAAAAAGCGAAGAATATGTGGAAACGCTGGAGGAAGTGGAAGCCTACAGGATCAATATAAGTGACCTCAAAAATCTTATGGAAACCAACTTGGAGTTATGCAACTGGGGGAGAATTATACATCAGAATGAATACAGACGATTGCACAGAAGCCATAAAGAGAGGTTGTCATTGCCGGCAAAAGAGCGTTATGAAGAATTTCAGAAACAATTTCCGGAAATATGCAAAAAGGTAAATCTGAAATACATTGCATCCTATTTAGGAATCACCCTTTCTACCCTCAGCAGGTTGCGAAGCAAAAAGCCGTAATTTGATTTAGGACAAATTTTTAATGGATGAGATTCCTTATCTTTGCACAATATATGAATTATAAATCCTAATCCTTTTTATTTATCTCAATATGAATCATCGAATCTCATCATCAGCTTTTGCAGATACAAAACCGCATTATGAACTTCTTGACGGGCTAAGAGGGGTGGCCGCACTGCTTGTGGTGTTCTATCACATTTTCGAAGGTTTTTCTTTTGCCGGAGGAGGTACCCTCATTACTGTCATTAATCATGGTTATTTGGCCGTCGATTTCTTCTTTATACTTTCAGGTTTTGTCATCGGATATGCGTACGATGACCGGTGGAAGAAGAACATGACATTAAAAGGCTTCTTTAAGCGGAGACTTATCCGACTTCATCCGATGATTATTATGGGGGCGATAATCGGTTGCATTGCTTTCTTTGTGCAAGGGGGAGTGAAATGGGATGGTACGCATGTAGCTACCTCCGCGGTCATGCTGGCACTCTTGCTTGCAATGTGCTTTATTCCGGCTTATCCGGGAGCCGGGTATGACGTACGCGGGAACGGAGAGATGTTTTCCTTGAACGGACCGAGCTGGTCATTGTTCTTTGAATATATAGGTAATATACTTTACGCTCTTTTCATTCATCGTTTGAGTAATAAGGCACTGATAGTATTGGTCATACTGCTCGGTTTGGGACTGTCTTGGTTTGCTTTATTCGATGTGGTAGGTTATGGCATGATAGGAGTGGGCTGGACGCTCGACGGATTGAACTTTTGGGGAGGTATGCTGAGAATGCTGTTTCCTTTCACGTTAGGTATGCTGATTTCAAGAAATTTCCGTCCGTTCAAGATTCGAGGCGCATTCTGGATTTGCAGCATTATCCTGTTGGGACTTTTCTGTGTGCCTTATATCGAAGGTAACTCACCGGTATGCTTGAATGGTGTGTTCGAGATGATATGTATTGCGGTGGTATTTCCTCTATTGGTGTGTATGGGGGCATCCGGCAAGACAACAGACAAGCAGTCGACCGCTATCTGTAAGTTCCTGGGAGATATATCTTATCCGCTTTATGCCATTCACTATCCTATTATGTATGTATTCTATTCATGGCTTATCGAGAAACAGTTGTATACATTGGAAGACACCTGGCCGGTGGCCGCTGTCGTATATTTCGGAAGTATCACGTTGGCATACTTGTGTCTGAAGCTCTATGATGAACCTGTGAGAAGGTGGCTTGGAAATAAGTTTGTGAAATGAAAATGAATAATTTCTAAGTGATATACAATAAATCTCCCCAGATGTCTGAGTTTTTGTCTCTGACATTTGGGGAGATTTTGTGATGCATTATAATTATGCTTTAAAAGGCTTGCGGAATTTACATCCGTTTTTCCACTGAGAGCATCCGTAGGCTGTTTTTCCCTTGATAATGATGCCCGTGCCGCATACGGGACAAGCTTTTCCTAAGATGCTGTCATCAGCAGGCAGGTTGTCTTCCTTAGGTGCTTCGGAAGTAGCTGCTTTCTTGCTGGCCCGTGGCTTGCGGGGAGCCGCTTTTTTCTTGGGTTCTTCTTCACCGTTTTTAGGGGCAGCTGCTTTTTTCAGCGGAATTTTAGGGCTGTCATCAGTCGTAACGGTCACACGGCGGTTGCTGTTGTCGCGCAGTACGCTGTAAACTATTTCGGTGACCATCTGCTTCAATTCAGCTAAGAAGGTACCCGCATCGTAACTTTTCCGCTCGATTTCACGCAATTTCTTTTCCCAGATACCGGTCAGTTCGGCCGATTTCAGCAATTCTTCGTGAATTAACTGAATCAGCTCCACTCCGGTAGGAGTAGCAATCAGATTTTTGCGTTCCTTGCGGATGTAATGCCGTTTGAACAAGGTCTCGATAATGGCTGCACGGGTAGAAGGGCGACCGATACCGTTTTCTTTCAGGGCATCCCGAAGTTCATCGTTGTCCACCAGCTTTCCGGCAGTTTCCATGGCACGCAGCAGGGTGGCTTCGGTGTAGGGACGAGGCGGCTGTGTCCATTTCTCGTTGAGCATCGGGCTATGCGGGCCGCTTTCTCCTTTGGTGAAAGCGGGCAGTACGCTTTCTTCCTCGTTTTCCTTCCCTTCTTCCGGAACGTCCTTAGCAAAGATTACGCGCCAGCCGGGTTCCAGAATCTGCTTTCCGGTTACCTTGAACTCTATCTGGTCTGCTTCACCGATGACGGTGGTGGTAGAAAACTTACAATCCGGATAGAACACAGCGATGAAGCGGCGGGCAATCAGGTCGAACACCCGTTTTTCCATGTCGCTGAGGCCCTGCGGTTGTACTCCGGTGGGGATGATGGCATGGTGGTCGGTCACCTTACTGTTATCGAATACTTTTTTCGATTTAATCAGTGGTTTTCCGCTTAATGCCGTCGTGTAAACGGCATAGTCTTTCAACCCCTCCAGAATTTTAGGGCACTTGGGATAAATGTCGTCACTCAGGAAAGTGGTATCCACACGCGGATAAGTAGCCACCTTCTTTTCATATAATGACTGGATGAGCTGCAAGGTCATGTCGGCCGAGTAGCTGAATTTTTTATTACATTCCACCTGTAGAGAGGTCAGGTCGAACAGGCGGGGAGGCGCTTCCGTTCCTTTCTTTGAGCTGACTTCGGTTACGGTAAAGTCTACATTCCGGATGCGTTCCAGTAACTCCTTTCCGGTCTGTTCGTCGGTAATCTGCGGAATACCACGGTTGGCATCGGGCTGTGTTTTCTTCTTGGAAGAAGGGTTCTCTTTTTCCTTTTCAGCCTCTTCAGCCAGTTCCTCATCACTCTTTCGTACGATGGCCGAGAACACCGTATCGCGGTAGACCGTCTTCAGTTCCCAGTATTGCTTGGGTACGAAGTGTTCTATTTCCTGCTGTCTTTTTACAATCAGGGCCAGAGTCGGAGTCTGTACTCGTCCGATGGAAAGTACCTGTTTGTTCTGTCCGTATTTCAAGGTGTATAGTCGGGTGGCATTCATACCCAAAGTCCAGTCACCGATGGCGCGGCTCAGTCCGGCTTCGTAGAGCGGCTGGAACTCTGCCTGGTCTTTCAGGTTGGCAAATCCGTCGCGTATAGCTTCTTCCGTCAATGAGGAAATCCAGAGCCGTTTGACCGGACATTTGGCACCGGCCTTTTGCATTACCCACCGCTGGATGAGTTCTCCTTCCTGGCCGGCATCCCCGCAGTTGATAATCATTTCAGCTTCCTGCATCAGCTTTTCGATGATGTGAAACTGCTTTTCTATTCCGCTGTCGTTTATCAGCTTGATTCCGAAGCGGGGAGGAATCATGGGCAGGCTGCTCAGGCTCCAGCTTTTCCACGAGGGAGTATATTCATGCGGTTCCTTCAGGGTACACAGATGACCGAATGTCCAGGTTACCTGGTATCCGTTTCCTTCAATGTATCCTTCTTTTCGTTTTTTGGCTCCCAGCACATCGGCGATGTCGCGTGCCACGCTGGGCTTTTCGGCTATGCAAACTATCATGGTCTTTCTTTCAATACGGAGCAAAATTACGTAAAGTTGCCTGAATAGAAAAATAAAATCTTTATCTTTGGGCAGAAATGAAAAGATTCATGCCATGAAAAACTATTTTTGTAAATGTTGCTTTTTTATTATTGCCTTAGGAGGATGGGGAGTGTTACGCGCAGAGGAACGGTCTTTAGATGCCGTAGAACCTCCTTTAATGGGATGGAGTTCGTGGAACACTTATCGGGTGAATATAAATGAAGCGCTGATATGTAAACAGGCTGATGCGATGGTTGAACAGGGACTGCAGGCTGCTGGTTATTCCTATGTAAATATTGACGATGGATTTTTCGGTTATCGCGATAAAGAAGGATTGTTGCACACGCATGACCAGCGTTTTCCCAACGGAATCAAACCTGTGGCAGATTATATTCATTCAAAAGGATTGAAAGCGGGTATTTATTCGGATGCAGGAAGTAATACTTGCGGTTCTATCTGGGATAATGATCGGAATGGAGTTGGCGTAGGATTGTATGGCTTTGAACGACAGGATGCTGATTTGTACTTTAATAAATGGGGTTTTGATTTTATAAAGATAGACTATTGCGGCGCTGGTCAGCAGTTGGATTTGGATGAAAGAGAGCGGTATACAGAGATTGTAGAAGCTATTCGGGAGGTGTGTCCCCGAAATATATCAGTGAATATCTGTCGATGGGCTTATCCTGGTACTTGGGTGAAAGATTTGGCACGTTCGTGGAGAATTAGCCCGGATATTTCTCCGAAGTGGGAATCCGTACGTTCTATTATTTATAAGAATCTTTATCTCTCAGCTTATGCGGGTGAAGGGCATTACAATGATATGGATATGCTGGAGATAGGACGTGGGTTAAAGCCGGAGGAAGAGGAAGTACATTTTGGCATGTGGTGTATCATGAGTTCACCGTTGCTCATCGGATGCGACCTGACTCGTATACCGGAAGCTTCGTTGGAATTATTGAAAAATCCGGAATTGATTGCATTAAATCAAGATCCTTTGGGGTTGCAAGCTTATGTAGTGCAGCATGTAGGCGATGGATATGTGCTCGTGAAAGATATAGAGCAGAAGCGTGGAAAGGTACGTGCGGTGGCATTGTATAACCCTTCAGACAAACCGTGCACTTTTATTGTACCTTGTATGGATTTGGAATTGGGTGGAACGGTGAAGGTGCGTGATTTGGTTCGCAGGTGTAATGAAAAGTCAGTAAAGTTGGATTTGAAATATGAAGTGCCGGCTCATGGAGTAAAGATTCTCCGTGTAGAAGGTGAACAACGCTTGGAACCGGTTCGCTATGAGGCGGAGCAGGCATATTTGAATCAGTTTGATGATTTGGCTAAACGCGAACGTATTGTGGGGTATAAACCCTATGATGGAGCTTCAGGAGGTATGGTTGTGAGTAACTTGGGAGGTTCTCGTGACAATTATGCTGAATGGAAAGAAGTGTATAGTGAGCGAGGAGGAAAGTATCTGATGCACATTGCGTACGTTCCTACAGGCAAGAAAGACCGTCAGATTAATGACCGGATATTGGAAGTAGAGGTAAATGGTAATCGTGTCGTAGTAGATAACCTGAAGAAAGATTCAGAAACTGTAGCTACAGTAGAGGTTCCGGTAGAGTTGAAGCCGGGATACAATGTGGTTCGGATGTCAAGCCGCCTGACATGGACACCTGACATTGATTGCTTTACATTGGAGCCTGTAAACTGACATAAATTTTTTGGCAAGGTTTTTGCTGGATATTAATATATAACGTTAAAATAGAAAGAAAATATGTTGATTTGGATTGTATTTATAGGTATTGCGATTATCAGTTACCTGGTTCAGGCAAACCTGAAGAGTAAATTTGAAAAATATTCCCAGATGCCGTTGACCAATGGCATGACAGGAAAGGAAGTGGCGGAGAAGATGCTGCGTGACAATGGTATTTACGACGTGACGGTGACCAGTACGTCGGGAATGTTGACCGACCATTATAACCCGATGAACAAGACAGTGAATTTGAGTGAAGGAGTTTATGGTAGTGCAAGTGTGGCGGCTGCGGCAGTAGCTGCTCACGAGTGTGGACATGCGGTACAGCATGCGCGGGGATATGCGCCTTTGCGTATGCGTTCGGCTTTGGTTCCGGTAGTACAGTTTTCTTCTTCCATCGTATCTTGGGTGTTGTTGGCAGGTATTTTGATGGTCAACTCTTTTCCGCAGCTGCTGCTTATCGGTATCTGTCTGTTTGCCATGACCACGTTGTTCAGTTTCATTACTCTTCCGGTAGAAATTGATGCAAGCCGTCGTGCACTGGTATGGTTGAGTAGTGCCGGAATTACCAATGCGTTTAATCATCAGCAGGCTACGGATGCCTTGAAGTCGGCTGCCTATACGTATGTCGTGGCTGCCTTGGGTTCACTGGCTACGCTGATTTACTACGTCACGATTTATATGAACCGTCGCGAGTGAGCGTGAAATCCTTTTGTTTTGTGTGTGGAAGGTAGAAATTTTATTCGTATTTTTGCCCCGTTAATTTAAAGACTGATTCATTATGGCAACAAAACCAAGCATACCTAAGGGAACGAGAGACTTTTCGCCGGTAGAAATGGCGAAACGGAACTATATATTCAACACCATCCGTGAAGTGTTCTATCTTTACGGTTTTCAGCAGATAGAGACACCTTCCATGGAAAACCTGTCTACTTTGATGGGTAAGTACGGAGAGGAAGGCGATAAGCTGCTTTTCAAGATTCAGAATTCAGGTGACTATTTCTCTGGACTGACAGATGAAGAACTGTTGAGCCGCAATGCAGCAAAATTGGCCAGCAAATTCTGTGAAAAAGGTTTGCGATATGACCTGACAGTTCCTTTTGCGCGTTACGTGGTAATGCACCGTGATGAAATCACTTTCCCGTTCAAGCGTTTCCAGATTCAGCCGGTATGGCGTGCCGATCGTCCGCAGAAGGGACGTTACCGTGAGTTTTATCAGTGTGATGCCGATGTGGTAGGCAGTAACTCCCTGCTGAATGAGGTGGAACTGGTGCAGATGATTGATGCCGTGTTCCAGAAATTCGGTATCCGTGTTTCCATCAAGATTAACAACCGTAAGATTCTGACAGGTATTGCCGAAATCATCGGAGAAGCCGATAAGATTGTAGACATCACAGTGGCCATCGACAAACTGGATAAAATTGGTTTGGACAATGTAAATGCGGAACTGGCATCAAAAGGTATTCCGCAGGAAGCCATCGATAAGTTGCAGCCGATTATCCTGTTGAGCGGTTCGAATGAAGAGAAGTTGGCTACACTGAAGAATGTGCTGGCTGCCAGCGAGACTGGTTTGAAGGGGGTAGAAGAAAGTGAATTTATCCTGAAGACAATTGCCGGACTGGGTATTCAGTCGGAAGTAGAACTGGATTTGACATTGGCTCGCGGATTGAACTATTATACGGGTGCTATCTTTGAAGTGAAGGCACTGGACGTACAGATTGGTAGTATCAGTGGAGGTGGCCGTTACGATAACCTGACCGGTGTGTTCGGTATGGAAGGCATGTCGGGAGTGGGTATCTCATTCGGTGCTGACCGTATTTACGACGTACTGAACCAGTTGAATTTGTATCCGAAAGAAGCGGTGAACGGTACACAGTTGCTGTTCGTCAACTTTGGCGAAGCTGAGGCTGCGTATGTATTGCCGGTATTGGCACAGGTACGTGCGGCTGGTATTCGTGCAGAAATCTACCCGGATGCTGCCAAAATGAAGAAACAGATGAGCTATGCCAATGCAAAGATGGTACCGTTTGTAGCCATTGTGGGTGAAAATGAAATGAAAGAAGGAAAAGTCATGCTGAAGAATATGACAAGCGGCGAACAGTCGCTGGTTACTCCGGACGAACTGGTAGCTGCCATCAACGGATAAGCGTGAGCGTTAATCATAAATAAAAAGGACACAGGTTTCACGGAAGAAGACGGAAGAGGCAGATGCTTCGGACTTCTGTTTCGTGAAACCTGTGTTTTTTATAGGTGTTTCGAAAATTAGTAGAGAATATGGAAATTGTATATTTGGTTGTTGGCGTGATAGTAGGAGGATTGCTGGGCTATTTATGGGCTGCGAGGAAGTCCGTTTCTTTGCGGTCGGAGTTACAGATGAACCAACAGCATGCCCAGGATTTGCTGAAGGCGGAAAAGGAACGTGCTGAATTGCTGACAGAGCAGTATCGGAAGGATACGGAGAGGCTGCGTGGACAGGTCGATGAACTTTCTGGGAAATGGGCAGAGGCAGGTCGTGCACTGGCTACATCACAGGCAGAGCGTCGCAACCTGGAAGAACGGTTGGAGAATCAGAAGGAAGAAGTGGAGAAATTGCGGAAGCAACTGAATACGGAGTTTGAGAATATGGCTAACCGGATTTTCCAGCAGAAGACGGAGGCATTCAACCGGCTTAGTTCAGAAACTTTGAGTAATTTGTTGAAACCTTTCGGAGAGAATTTGAAAGAATTCAAGCATCAGGTGGAAGAGGTGTACGATAAAGAATCCAAGCAACGCTTTTCTTTAGAAGATCGTATCAAGGAACTGATGCAGCTGAACAAACAGATTAGCGACGATGCCAACAATCTGACCCGCGCTTTGAAAGGAGATTCCAAGATGCAGGGAAACTGGGGTGAAATGATATTGGAGACTATCTTGGAAAACTCCGGTTTGAGAGAAGGAGAAGAATATTTCCGTCAGGAATTTTTGAAAGATGAACACGGTGAACCGCTCAAAAATGAGTTGGGACAGCGGATGCAGCCTGATGTACTAGTGGTGTATCCGGATAACCGTCAGGTGATTATTGACTCAAAAGTATCGCTTACGGCATACGCAAGCTATGTAGCTTGTGAGGATGCTGTGCAGCGTGAACAGTACTTGAAAGCACACCTGGCTTCTGTGAAAGCCCACATTGATGAGTTGAGCCGGAAGGATTATTCCAGCTACAATGTGTCTTCATTGGATTTTGTAATGATGTTCGTGCCGAACGAGCCGGCTTATCTGTTGGCCTTGCAGGCCGATCCGGACATTTGGAATTATGCTTACCAGAAAAAGGTCGTATTGATTAGTCCGACCAACCTGATTGCAGCGCTTCGGTTGGCATTGGATTTGTGGAAGCGGGAGTATCAGGTGAAAAATATTCAGGACATCATCAAGCGAGGAACGGTGCTTTATGAGAAACTGGTAGGATTTACCGAGACTTTCGAAAAGATTGGAGATTCTTTGCAGGCAGCTTCTACGGCTTACAAGAATGCGTTGGGGCAGCTTTCGCAGGGAAAAGGCAACCTGATTCGGCAGGCAGATATGCTGACGGAATTGGGCATCACTTCGAAAAAGAAGTTCTCCTCGCGTATCCGGCAGGAAGTCGAAAAAGGTATCACACCGGTGACTCCTGCAAGAGATTTATTCTCGGAACCGGAAGAACAATAAAAAGAAGAAGCTCCATGGCCTTGAGTTGAGTGTGCCATGGAGCTTCTTTTTTGTCTCATATTGAGATTAAAGTTTTACAGTGTATTGCTTGGTAGCTCCTGCATAAATGCCAGTTTGGCTGAAGTCGGCTGTGAGCGCTTGTTTCTTTTTGCCGATTTTCAGTTCCACTTGAATGGGCGACTGAGTTTGTCCCGGGTCGGCAATATGCAGATTGGCCGATTTTGCGTTGATGTCTTTTACCATCAGTACGCATGGCTTGTCTACGGTAACACTCAATTCTTTATGTTTGAAAGTACCAGCTTCGAAGAAAGTCACCATCCAGACATTCAGTTTGGTATTCCGAACAGCCTGTATTTTTGCATTGTTCGACAGAATTTCGATGGCATTCTCTTTCTGATAGGCTTCCATCTCTTGTGCGGAAGTTTTTCCCGGCACTACGATGTAAGCGTATGAGCCGTCTTTCGGACCCACACCGTGGTTGATACCCAATGTGAAGACATCCATCTTTTCTTCTTTTTTCGACTTGCTGGTGTTGATGTCATACCAGCGTCCGCTCTGTGTCTGGGCTGTCAGGAACACTTCTTCTTTCTGTGGGAAGAAGTAGCCGATTTTGTCATGTAATACCCACTGCGGGGCTTGTAAGGTATAGCTTCCGTTTGCTAAGGTCTCTTCTTTACCTCCCTTGTCAACTAAGATGCCGTCTTTCAAGAAGCACTGGTTGACAGTGGTGTGAACCGGATAAGTGGAAGTGGATTGTATACCAGCTCCCAGACATACCACTTCGTTATCAAAGAAGTACCAGCTTTTCTTGGCTCCGGTGTTTACTTCCGGATTGGTATCCATGTAAGCGTATGCCGTAGCTCCATAAATACTGTCGGAAACTCCACCGGCGTATGTGGAAGTACCTAACACACCCCATGCTTTCGGATCCATCGGTATTTTTTCCACTTGAGGAGCGGTAGTACCCGGAATATGACGCCAGTTCCATACTGGGAAGATGTTAAAATACTCATCGCCTGTTTGTACAATGTTGGTACATCCGTCGGACATGAAATAGGTTTTCAGGTTTTCTTTGTTGCCGTATTCACATTTCTTAGTGCGTGTAGAAGCCAAACGTACGTCAAAGTTATATTGAGGACGCACATGTAATGAGTAGTCACCTCGGAAATAATGGGTATGTGAAGCGGTTACCTGATAGTCAGCAGGCTGCTTTCGGTTCAGGCGGGCGATGATGGCTTTGTATTCATCGGCATGAGTCGGATCGATGTCAATCATTCGCTGGGCATAGGTAGTAGTGTTTCGTTTGTTCAGCAATCCTGGACGACTTACACTGCGTCCTACTACATCGAACGACATGTTCTGGCCACGTACGGTACGGTAATAAGTCTCGCGCATGAACTTGCTGAGCAGTTCCACTTTCTCTTTATCAAGTTGATACTGTGTGCCCAATGCATAGGAAGCTACCTGGGTAACACCTTTAAGAATTTCATCTCCATAGCCTCCGATGTAAAGCTGTTCTCCATGCTGGAAATAACTGTTGTCATGTTGGAATCCTTCTTCAGTAGTATATACCACCGGATTGAAAACGTTGTCGATAGCCGTTTTCAAATCGGCTTCATTCTGTGTCAGACAAGAACGGTAAATCCAGTGTAGAGCAATATCTGTACGGTTGGCGCCTGTCCATTTAGCCGGGTCTCCGCCTGTTTCCTGAATCCGTTTCAATATTTTTGTTTCCAGTTCTTGTGGAATCTGTTTTTTTCCGATGCGCATTTGAATGAGCAGCACCCCGAGTTTCTGTGGTTCGGAAATCTGATTGTGCCACCAGTTGTCACTTTCAGAATCTACGTCATACCAGTATTCTAATCCTTTGACAATTTTCTGATATAAATCTTCGTTCTGATAGTATTTGTTCTTTTCGTTGGTATATGCGTAGACAAAATCCGACAAACGTTCTATGTGTTGAATCGGAGTCCAGTTGGTCATCTGGGTATCATCATAATCAATGTCACTAAATGAGCCGTTTTCCTGAAACAAAGCTAAATTTTTGTCAATGGAAGGATTTTTAATAGTCGTATGCCGGATTTTTTCCATAAACATTTCGTAGTCATTGTTCTGTTGATTGGGCGTTTGTGTAAGAATGGAAGCCCAACCCGTAGCCATTGTGCAGGAAAGTGCAGCGGCTAAAGTAAGTGTTTGCAGAGGTCTGTTCATATATTTATTATGTTAGGTTTAGGTGGTAAAGATATTTGTTTTTTTTTAATGCGCAATTTGATAGAAGTATGTTTTGATGTTCTCTGGGGTAAAATGATGGATTTTTGTAGTTTTGGGATAAATTGATATGTTTAATATTCGAAATTTCGTATGTGTTAAGAAATGTTTTAGTCGTGGCCAGCTTATATATTATATGACTTGTAAATAAACTTTTCCTATATTTGTATGTATATATTTTATTGATAATTGATAATTGATAATGGAAAGAAGTCGTATATTAAATTTATTAGGGGTTCCATCCTGGTGTTGTAGATATGAATATGAGGAAGAGGATTTAGGCTATGGTTACTTGAAGATAGGAGTTGATTTTGATCCCTCTCGTCCAGGAAAGGATAATCATTGGGAATACAAATCTCTTTTGTTTCATAAGAAGAAAGGTGTTGTTGATGTTACTTTGTTTGGGGTTTCAAAAGATGATTTTGATTTCAATAAATTGCGATTTCTGAAATTTGGTTTAATAGCTTATGAAAAAAGATTTTATAATGTCTCTTTGAAATTCTTATTTGAATTACCAGATTGGGTGGATCAATTTAGTGATTTTGATGATGAAACTAAAATTGCAGAAATTTCTAAATTACATGAATTGCTGGTTCGAATTGTGAATGGGAAATTGTATTATATATTGGATATAACAGGAATAAAAGTATCTTCAGATTGTTTTCAAAACTTACTTCATAATACTCCTTTTCTGACCAAAAAAGGTTATGATATAGCTGGTAATAAATGTTACTTAGGAAAGTATAGTGCTTATCCTATCAATGCAGGGCAATATCTCTCGGTTGTTGTTAATGAAAAAGAAAAAACGTCTTTGGGGAAAGAGCTTCAAAAAGCACGAGTTTGCATAGTTGATTGTTTGGGAAATGAAATTTGTGGTGGTGAAGTCCTATATCGTTATAATAATTATTTTTATCTTTTTCTTGATTATTGGGATGATTGTGATGATAGCGTTAATTGGGAAATCAGGTTTAAGATGGTAAATAGAATTTATAATATTTATGGTGACTTGATATTTGACCAAGTGAAATTTTTAGAAGAAGTTGGTTTTGGAGAACTTAATTATATTGCAAGGCAGGATGACAGAATGTTTTCTTTAGAACCTAATGCTAACTACAAGAGTCCTATACTCGTGGAATTACAGGATAATGGATTGTTTGTAGTAAAGACAGGGAGATTGTCCTCGAATTTTAAGTCAAAAGTAAATTGGTATAAAAGTACATCTGAATACGATAAGGAAGAAGGACTCTTTATTGATAAAAAAGAACTGATTAAATCTTATGAACGAAGAGAGGACTCTGAGGATTATCTGTATTTTATTTTTAATCATAAAGGAGATTGTATATATAGGGAAAGATATATTTATTTGGATAGGTTCTCTTATAATATGGCCTATTTTGTAAAGATAGTAAATGATGAAAGAAAATGGGGGTTTTTGAAATATATTGATGGAAAGTTTATAGAACTATATTTGAAGGGTAAAGAAGATTATCCTATTGAAATGAACAATGATTTTCCTGTTAAAAGAGAACCTTTACGTTTTGAAAATGGAAAAGTCTGTATTGATAATATTTATTATGATTTAAACTTACAGAAACTTTCTTGTGATTATCCTTGCTTGGAGCACAAAATAAAATATTATGACGTATATAATAAATATCTTAAAAGTGTAGTTATGGAGCAAGATTCTTTTTTGTATTATGATGGAAAGAGGGTAGATTTAGGAATCAATTTATATATAGATAAAAATTTAGGGAATGGATTTTATACGGCTCTTTATTATCGTCATGGAACATTCAATACAAAGGGTAATATATTGACTTTGGATCAAGTTTCTTTTCCTATAGTGAATAAAGAGAATGCTCCTAAAGATTTGTTTAGCCGTACAGCTATAGATGAAAATCTAAAAAAAAATATTTTTGCATGTAATTTTAAGCCGATTGAAAAATAAGAAAAACAGTCCTATGTTTTACTGACAATTTGTCAGTAAAACATAAATTTCTGTATTGTTGAAATAATTGGCATAAGTTTTGTTCTATTATCTCATGATTATTTTAAACAAAATATGAATATGAAAATAAGACCTTTGGCAGATAGAGTATTGATACTCCCTGCTCCAGCAGAAACAAGAACTAAAAGTGGTTTAATAATTCCTGATACAGCTCAAGAAAAACCGTTGCAGGGTGAAGTAGTGGCAGTTGGCCATGGCACTAAAGACGAAGAAATGGTCTTGAAAGTAGGTGATACTGTATTGTATGGTAAATATTCTGGTACTGAAATCGAATACGAAGGTGTGAAGTATTTGATGATGCGTCAGAGCGATGTACTGGCAGTTTTGGGATAATTTAGGTAATTAACGAACTTAAGATTAGAAAGGAAATTCACTATGGCAAAAGATATTCTCTTCAACATTGACGCTCGCGATCAGTTGAAAAAAGGTGTAGACGAACTGGCTAATGCAGTGAAAGTAACACTAGGCCCGAAAGGTCGTAATGTAATCATCGAAAAGAAATTCGGTGCTCCTCACATTACAAAGGATGGTGTAACTGTAGCAAAAGAAGTGGAATTGAGCGATCCGTTCCAGAACACAGGTGCTCAGTTAGTAAAATCAGTTGCTTCTAAAACTGGTGATGATGCAGGTGACGGTACAACTACTGCTACTGTATTGGCTCAGTCAATCGTTGGTGTTGGTTTGAAGAACGTAACTGCCGGTGCAAATCCAATGGATTTGAAACGTGGTATCGATAAGGCTGTGGCAAAAGTTGTGGAATCTATCAAGGCTCAGTCTGAAACAGTAGGTGATAACTACGACAAGATTGAACAGGTGGCTACAATTTCTGCAAATAACGACCCGGTTATCGGTAAGTTGATTGCGGATGCAATGCGCAAAGTTTCTAAAGACGGTGTCATCACTATCGAAGAAGCTAAAGGTACAGATACTACAATCGGTGTAGTAGAAGGTATGCAGTTTGACCGTGGTTACTTGTCTGCTTACTTTGTAACTGATACTGAAAAGATGGAATGCGTGATGGAACATCCGTATATCCTGATTTACGATAAGAAGATTTCTAACTTGAAAGATTTCTTGCCTATCTTGGAACCGGCTGCACAGAGCGGACGTCCTTTGTTGGTTATCGCAGAAGATGTAGACAGCGAAGCATTGACTACTTTGGTAGTTAACCGTCTGCGTGGCCAGTTGAAGATTTGTGCAGTGAAGGCTCCGGGCTTCGGCGACCGTCGTAAGGCTATGCTGGAAGATATTGCCATATTGACAGGTGGTGTCGTTATTAGTGAAGAAAAGGGCTTGAAACTGGAACAGGCTACAGTGGAAATGCTTGGTTCTTGTGATAAAGTAATTATTTCCAAAGAAAATACAATCATAGTAAATGGCATTGGTAAGAAAGAGTTGATTCAAGATAGGGTTAATGAGATCAAAGCTGAAATCAAGAACTCTACTTCTGACTACGATAAGGAAAAATTGCAGGAACGTCTGGCTAAATTGTCAGGTGGTGTAGCAGTTCTTTACGTAGGTGCTGCCAGCGAAGTAGAAATGAAGGAAAAGAAAGACCGTGTAGATGACGCCTTGTGTGCAACTCGTGCTGCTATCGAAGAAGGTATCGTACCGGGTGGTGGTGTAACTTACATCCGTGCCATCGATGCATTGGAAGGCTTGAAAGGTGACAATGCAGATGAAACTACAGGTATCGAAATTATCAAGCGTGCCATCGAAGAACCGCTTCGTCAGATTGTAGCTAACGCTGGTAAGGAAGGTGCAGTTGTAGTACAGAAAGTACGTGAAGGTAAAGGTGACTTCGGTTACAATGCCCGTACAGATATATACGAACACTTGCATGCTGCTGGTGTAGTTGATCCTGCAAAGGTTACTCGTGTAGCATTGGAAAATGCCGCTTCTATCGCAGGTATGTTCCTGACTACAGAATGTGTCATCGTAGAAAAGAAGGAAGAAAAACCTGAAATGCCGATGGCTGCTCCGGGAATGGGTGGCATGGGCGGTATGATGTAATCTTCCCCTTTCAGATATAAAGCAAATCCCAGTCGGAAATATTTCTGGCTGGGATTTTTTTGTGTTAGAGAGAGATTAAGAGAGAATTATTCATATCCAGGATTTTGTTTCAGGTGGGGATAGATGGTTAATTCAGTTCGAGGAATAGGAAGTAAGTGGTTTTTATCAGCAGAAAAACCTGCTACTATTTCGTTGTAGTTGATGTTTTCTTCTAATATCCGGTAGTATGGGTAAGGATTTTGAACTCCCCATTCAAAGTGACAAGTTTTAATGAGTACTTTTCCATCAAGTGAAGTGACTGGCTCTAAGCCGTTTAAGCGTGCTCTTGCTTCGTTTAAATATCTGAGTGCATCTTCTATATTTGGATTGCTGATTTTGTTCGAGGCAATGGCGCAAATAAGTAATGATTCACTAGTAGACATTCCTCTGCCATTCAAATCTTTGGCTATGTCGATTGCTTGCTGGAAATTTCCTTCTAAAAGATAGACTTCGGCTAACCAGCTTCGGATTTGCATACTTTCTTTTTCGAGCAAATATTCAGCGTATAATCTGAGTTGGTCTATCAGTTCTTCGTTTGTATAAGAAGGAGTCTGTCCATAAAATTCATAGAAATTTATATTGACTTCTTGTGTGCTCATGATAAGATTTATCAAATTGGGGTCTAGAACTTGTGACTCTTCTCCTATGATTTCTAAAAGACTTGTTTGTAACTCTTTGAGAATATTTATGGTATTTACTGCCATGTACCAGTAGTTTCCTGAAACTGCAGCTATATCGTTATTATAGTTGAATCCTCCTTCACCGGTTAATAATTGTCTGTTTAATATTTCTTTGTTTTCATAATAGTTGCTCATGGTTTCATACCAGATTTTGTTTATTTCTTCTATTTTATCTACTGGTACCATGAAATGTTCATGTATGCTATTGACTTCTTGGGCATCTTTTTCATAAATGACCTGATATGGCCATTCAATATTATTTACTTTATCATTAATGTCGAGTTTTGCATCGCCATTTAAGTCTTTATACATATAGTTCCCGTTCTCATCTAATGTTCCTGCATAAATCCATCCGTCATTTAAATCGGCATAATCAGTTTTTTGGAGTCGATAAATTAATGTGTCACAATTATGACTGATAACCACGCTTTCTTCTGTATTAGTTTTAAATGTGCCGACAGGCTGATTACTTCCATCCTTAGCTTCTATTGTTACTTCTGCCAAAAGTGGAAGGGATGGATAATTTTTCGCAATAAGTTCTTTTACTATGATTGTAGTTTGATGCTTGTAAGTAGCAGGTGCTTCTATCATAGGAATCACTTCAGGAACTACATACACATAGCTGTTTCCGGCAGGAATGGCATTGCCTTCAATCTTGACTCCATTAATTTGTACGTCATTTTCAGTACGTGTCACATAAAGTGTTTCGTTACTGATACTGGTCAGGGTACTGCCATCTGTTAAATCCTCTTTGGCATAGCGTCCTTTGACGATGTGATTTTTGATGGAAGCGGAATCAAGCTGGGCGGTGCGGCTTGCTGTGTTTGGGTTCTTTACGGCAAATACGGTCAGTTGGTTTTCGTTCAGGTCGGCCACATCTACCTGTTTCAGCATGTCTACGAACTGGCTGATTTCCGTCTGGCTTTCCAGTACTTCTACAATTTTTTGTACTTCTTCCTGTCCTTTGGAAGGAGGAGGTTCCGGAGTTGGGTTGTCTTCGTCACTACATGCATTCAGGAGGCATAAAGAGAAGATGCCTAACAAATAATAAGCTAATGTTTTCATAACGTATTTATTTAAAGGTTATTTTATTTTTTCGCAAGCTTCCAAGAATTTAGCAGTTGCTTCTTCGTATTTTTTCTTTAAGTCATCAGACAGGTTCTTTTTCCAATCGGAAAGGGTGATACCATTTTCTTCACAGCACTTATCAATGTTCTTGCTGGTTTCTGCCATAATTTTCATGGCTTCTTGCGGATTGGGATTTTCCTTGATTTTGGCAGTCGCTTCCTCAATCAGGTTCATGATTTTGTCGTATACCGGGTCTGAAACTGGTTGAGAAACAGTTTCCTGGACGGCTTCATCAGAAGTGGATTTTTGTGCATTTCCGGAACAAGCTTGAGCGGCCAGTAGCATAAAGCAGGCAAGTCCTGCATAAATCAGTTTTTTCATGGTAGCAGATAATTTAGGTGAAACATAAAATAAAACAAAGCAATACTTATTTCAGCGGAATACTGAGATAACCTTTCGAAAGGGCTTTGATGACCAGGTCGGTGGCGTTCTTGGCCCCGAACTTCACCATCAGGTTTTTCCGGTGCCATTCTACTGTATTCTCTGAAATAAAGAGACATTCGGATATTTCGTGGGTACTCATTCCTTTGGCTATGGCTTTCAGTACATCCAGTTCCCGAATGGTGGGAGCGGAATCAAGCGTGTCGGGCGTGTGTCCGATTTTATCTTTTTCTTTATAGAGTTTCTGAAACTGCGGGCAATAGTATTTTTTCCCCTTTAAAACAGCCTGTAAGGCTTTCTGTATGTATTTCCCTGCGGAAGACTTGAATACCACAGCGTCAATGTCAGGATGTTTCAGCTTGTTGACAATCCAGATTTCCTCGTGCATGGTGCTGACAATAATTTTTGCTTCCGGAGATTTCTGCTTAATTTGATGAATCAGCTCAAAACCGTCTATATCAGGCAGGTCTAAATCGATGATATACAGATGAATTGAATGCAGAGCGAGCAAACTGCCCAGTTGTGAACCTGTTTGGGCAGTATAGATGTGTTCTATGCCTTCAGTCTGAAGAAGCAGGCTTTTTAGGCCTTCCAGCACAAGAGGATGGTCGTCTACGATGGCTACATTCAAATTCATGCAATACTTGTCTTTTTATTTGTTAACAAAAGTACGCAACCCTCTTGAGATAATGCCCACGGGAAGCCGTAGTTTTTCTATAGGAAAAGCGGAATAATGATTTGTATTTTTTCTGCTTCAACTGAAATGTGTCCTTTCATTGCCATCACTCTTTCTTTCATAGTTTGTAGCCCGATACCTTTTTCTGAGGTAGAGCTGAATTTCCCGTTGTGTGAAATGGTGAGTTCCAGATTCGGAAGTTTCCACTCCAGTGTGAGATGGATTTCCGTGGGGAAGGCATGTTTGAGCGCATTGCCGGTAGCCTCCTGAATGATGCGGTAGATGTTCAGACAATAAGTTTCCGGAAGTACAGACCAGTCGCATTCTTCGGGAAGAATGGTCAGGGTGACTTTGCATGATGCAGAGGTCATCCGTTCTGCATAGTTCTGTAATACTTGCTTTAAAGTCGTTTCCTGGAAGGTAGGAGGAAGCAGTTCGTGGGATACACGTCGGATGTTCTCCCGACTGGTGCGCAGGAGTTCTTTCCACGATTCGTTGAGTGTGGAGGCATTCATCTCAAGTGCATACAGATCGTTGCAAACACCGTCGTGAAGTTCTTTGGCCAGACGGTTGCGTTCTTTCTCGAGCTCTTTCAGGTAGGCACGTGTGGCATTGCGTTCCGTATCGCGTTGCAAAGTTTCGAATTCACGCTTTTGTGCTTCTGCTTCTCTTTTCTGCCGTTCGATACGGAGTTTTTGTTTTTGGATAAAGTAGAGTGAAACGAAGGTCATTATAGCCATCAGGATTAACAGAAACGTAATCTTCAATTGCAGATTCTGCTTTTCCTTTTGACGCTTTTCCTGCAGCTTTTGGTACTCCAGCTCCTTTTTCTGGGTTTCATATTTCACGGAAAGCTCTTCCAGCTGGCGACTTTTTTCTTGCACGAACAACGAATCGTTGAGTGCCTTGGCCAATTCCAGCGTGTGGTAGGCCTGTGGAAAGTCAGATAGTTCCTTGTAGACAAGATGAAGGTTGTTATACACGTCATATTGCAGGAACGGATAATTTTCGATGCCCGGTAGTTGCAGGATTTTCTGTGCAGTCTGAGTGGCAGCCTTCCATTCTTTACGGGTCTGCTGGACATAGAAAAGTACCTGATAGTAATTGACAAGTGCCATGGTCGAGTTGACCTTAGCGGCAAGTGCATTCGTTTGTTCTACCAGTTTCTGGATTTCTGAGGCAGATGCCTGGGTGCGGAACAAGGTCAGCAGGTAGTACGTGCGGGCACCAAGTTCCGTTTCTGGCTGTTGCAGTTGCTGGGATAGGGCAATGGCTTTAGACAGATAGGTTTTGGCGGCTTCGTATTCTTCTTGAGTGATGAAAATGGAAGAACAGACGGTATAAATCTGTGTGCGGAATGACTTATCCTGACATTTATCGGCCTGCTTAACCGCATCTAAGGCGTATTTTACTGCCTGAGCCGGATTTTTCATATCCAAGTAAACCGTAGCCAAGTTGTTGTATAATGTGGTGATTGCCTGTAAATTTTCTTCGTTGTTACCGGAAAGAAGGGGCGCATATTGCAGGGCTTTGTCGTAGGCAGCAATTGCTTCGGTGAGTTTCCCGGACGAGCGCAGGTAGACTCCTTGTGAAGTGTAACATGACATCATGGCACAGGTATCCTTTTCTGTCATTGCAAGTTGAAGAGCTTGTTCGATAGCCCATAGGGCAGAATCTACCTTACCTGCCTGATAATAAGTATCGGCCGTTTCTGTCAGTTTCTCTACATCCGGCTTGGGAGTGACGGAAAAAAGAAAGCCGGGAATACACCATAACAAAATGAAGATGCAGTTTTTCATAGGCGGCTGTTATTATGTGTGGCTTTTGCAATGTAGCCAAAAAGTTTGGATTATTCTATAGTTTTGTGTATTTTCATCAAGTTTTTTACGAATTACTAAAAATAATATGGTATGACGAAAGAAGAATTGATGCGTAAGGCTATTGAGTTGTCAGTGAAGAATGTAGCTGAAGGTGGCGGTCCTTTTGGTGCTGTCATTGCAAAGAACGGTGAGATTGTAGCTACGGGAGTAAACCGTGTGACGCCGGATTGCGACCCGACCGCCCATGCAGAAGTAAGTGCCATCCGTGCGGCAGCTAAGAAACTGGGTACATTCGATTTGAGTGGTTGTGAGATATATACTTCTTGTGAGCCATGTCCCATGTGCTTAGGTGCAATCTATTGGGCACATCTGGACCGTATGTATTATGGAAATAACAAGCACGATGCAGCAGCTATCGGCTTTGACGATGCCTTTATTTATGAGGAACTGGATTTGAAACCGGCGGAAAGACGTCTGCCCTCAGAAGTTTTGTTGCCGGAAGAAGCTATTCGGGCTTTTCAGGACTGGACTGAAAAAACAGATAAGGTGGAATACTAAGGTAATAAGGCTGTAATGCCTTTATATTTTTTATGTTTCCCACGGCGGAACCGTACGTTTTTCATACCGGAAACGTAGGGTTTCGCTGTGGGAAACTTATGT